>Ga0315282_10000211_pt1 | contig 116504 bp, 82 predicted proteins | sample YL17G07_20_MG_FD_203693 | JGI IMG/M metagenome (GOLD analysis project Ga0315282, IMG submission 203693) | Sediment microbial communities from Yellowstone Lake, YNP, Wyoming, USA - YL17G07_20 | ecosystem: Environmental > Aquatic > Freshwater > Lake > Sediment | place: USA: Wyoming | collected... | reverse complement strand
TGGACTCGTGTCGCTGCTGACCGAGCATCGGCGCCTGCAGTGAACGACATGAACCGCCGTGGTACGGAACCGTACGCCCGGTGGTGTGAGAGGACGGGGGAGGCAACTCCCCCTCCTACTCGGTTCCCGAGGATGCCTGGCTGCTTGGAGCTGCGAGTCCTGCGCCCAATTCGCCTGAGGCGGATGAACGGAAAGTGAGTGGCAAGGGCGTGGGCAAGAGGCCCGAGCTGATTCTGGTTGCGCCAGGGGCGATGCTATTTGATGAGTAAATAAGTCATGATTTATGTCATTGCGTTTAAGGAGGTTATAACAAATTGGGTTCGTTTCGCAAAAGCCCCTCGAGCGTCAGGGGCCTCTTCTCCTCCAAAGGCCGATGCATCATTGCCGCGGGTGCCTTAGTCCGAAGGGTGGCAACCGGCCAGAGATGCAATCTGCTTGCGAGGTTTTGAATTGGAGGTAGCGACTCGAGAAGCACCGTGCTTATCTCTGGGCATGAGTATACCCGTTGCATGTTGGGCTGTCAAGGAAGACGCGTGGATTTCCCATGAAGTGTTGTCTTGGGGGGCACAGGCGGGCTTCTTACCTCAGCAGTTTTCAGACCTGCGTCGGTCACGGCGCGCAGCGCTTGCGGAACACGATGTCCGCGTGGCTCAGCAAGGGGACGTTCGTGAGCGCGGCCCCGTGCACCTGGCAGAGCTTGGCCAGTTGCGCCCACTCGGGATACGACAGCGCCGCATTGAGGGACGCCCTGTAGAGCGATTTGGCGGCCGCCGCGTCTTTGCCAAGCCAATTGTAGATGCACCCGAAGGTGTGGAGGTAGAGACTTAGCATCCCAGCCCGGCGCGGCCGGCGCAAGTCACGCAGGAGCACATAACCTCCCGGCCTGGCCACGCGCTCCATCTCAAGGAAGAGAGCCTCGGGGTCGGGCAGATGGTGGAGCGTATGCTGCGAAAACACGATGTCGAACGTGCCGTCCTGAAAGGGAAGCGCTTTGGCGTCTGCCTGGACGAACTCGATGGCCCCCGCGTCGTCCTGCTGTGAGCTGCCCCTGGCCAGGTCCAACATGGCAGAGGAGAGGTCCACTGCCGTAATGTGAAGGCCCTTTGCCCTTCGACTAACCTCAAGGGAGAGCAGCCCTGACCCGCACCCGACGTCCAGCGCACGGCCTTTGACGCCCAACCGGGCTATCTTGCGGGCGAACAGCCGATCCAGGAAGGCGTGAACTCTTGCCATCTTGTGGTACACGATGGCGAGTTCTGGAGTGTCCATGGACTCTGGTTCGAGCGTCCTCTCAAGCTGGTTCCTTAGATTCACCATGTGCATCGGGGGCGCTTTCCCGGACGGGAACCACAACAGAATGCCCTGCCGCTGGGAATACAGGGTGCCGGCGCGAGGGTAAACACCTGTTGCCTTACTGGGGGCGGGCCATCGCAGCCACGTTGGAGGGTGTCTCACCACCCGTTGAGGCGACATATGCGTTCACGCCGCGCGCCATCTCCGCGATGCCTTCGACGTCCCCGCTGACGAACAGGGCCCGGCAGCGGTTACGGAAGCCCTTCAGATCGTGGCCCTGCCCCAACGCCTTGGCCATCAGCACCATCTCGTGCGGCACATCCGTCACGATGCCGTTCGCCTCTATCTCCCCAATGAACTCCTCGCACTCCTGAAAGAGCTGTTTCGAGGACTTGCCGTTCAGCGAGTACGGCAGCGGTTTCCACATGGACGGCGGGAAGAGCAACTTTATCTTATATGTCAAGGCATACTTCCAGAAATCCTTCCGCGAGGCCTTCTCGAATCCGAAGGCCTCCGGGTTCTGCTCCCAGGCCGTCCCGGGGATCATCCCGGGGATGGTCACGGGAACGCTATCGGGCCTTACGTCTCGCAGGAAAGCGAGCGTCTCGGCCCTGCTTTCAGCGTCCTCGAAGGGTGCGGGGAAAATGACGCTGGCAATGGCGCAGATGCCTGCCTCTTTCGTCTGACTTAACACCCGGCGGGCCTGGTCGAGGTCCAGCCGCTTGTTGAACGCGTCCCTGAGAATGCGTGGGCTCCCGGACTCCAGCCCGTAGAAGATCGCCTCGCATCCGCTCCGCCGCAGCAGGTCGAAATCCGCCCTGGCTATTCCATGCACGTGACCGAAGCAGCCGTAGCGCACGTTCAGCCTCTGCCGGATGATCTCTTCGGCGATGCCGAGGGCCGTCCGGGCGGACGTATTGCTGCCGGAGTAGATGAAGCAATGGGTGCGGACGTCGTTCATCAGGACTCGCATCTCATCGAGGACGCGCGCGGGGGACTTCACGTTCCACCGTCCCCCGCTCTTCACGGGGTGGATACAGAAGGCGCACCGGTTCGGACAGCCCCGGCTTTCGTCCAGAACTCCTATCCGGACCTTCTCCTCGCCCTTCAGGGCCGGGTAGATATCTCCACCGTATTGGGGGAGCGGGAGCGCCGCGAGGCAGTCAAGCGACTCGGGGGCGTTCCGTTTGATGGAATCGGCTTCACGCCAGATGAGGCCGCTGACGGCACGCCAGTCGGCGCCACGCGACATCGCCTCTACAAGCTCAGGCAGGACGCGCTCGCCTTCCCCCGCCACGAGCGCGTCGAAAGCGGCAGTGTATTCCAGGATGTGGCCGCCGAAATAGTCCACCTGGGGGCCGCCGCCTATGATCTTTGCGTCCGGGAGGCGTCGCCTAACTGCCGTGGCTATCTTGACTGACCCTGAAAAACCATCGCCGTTCCAGAGCTTCAGCCCCACGAAATCGGCGCCGAACTCAACCGCTTCGCCCGCCACCTCCTCTGCTATCCCGGCCACCGCGCGGGATTGGTGCCCCTCCAACTCCATGCCGGCTTTCAGAAATCGCGCCTTCTCCAGCAGGGAGAGCTTCTTGCCTTCCAGGAAGAGCTTCCGCGCCATCGGCCGAACGCGCCGGCCCAGCTTTTCCGGAAAGAGGCGCGCTAAAGTCGTCAGAGTGCCAAAGTCGAGTATCCTGACTTCGTGACCGGCGGCCGCCAGTGCTCCGGCGAGGCTGGCCAAGCCGTTATCCGGCATCAGGCTGCTGGGAGTGTAAGGATAGCCGGCGAAGCTGACGAGCAGGAATCGCGCCATAGCCTGTCCTGGCAGGTTTTTCCATAACGTGAGAGATATGCAAGTTTACCACATGAACGGCGGCAATGCATATGCCGCCAAGCCAGGGTTCTATAAAGCCTTGCATATCAAGATCTTAGGCGTACACTCCGCCCCCCTAAAATGCATTGCACAGCCGGCCCCGCTGTGATCGTACGGATCTGGCGCAGAGGACTATAGCTGGGCCAGCAGCTTGGCTGCCTCATCTGCCTCAGGGAAGGTTCGGGAGATCAGAAGCGCCTCCTCAAACTCGGCTTTGGCGTCTGCCTTCCGCCCCGCTTTGAGGTAGGCCACTCCCAGATGATAGCGGACGGTAGGGGCGCCGGGAAGGCCCCTCTTGGCCAGCTCGAGGCACTTCACAGCTTCGTCCGTATCGCCTTTCAAGAAATGGATCCAACCGAGCGTGTCCGCGATCTCCGGCGCGCCGCCCCCGAGCTTGAATGCCTGCTCCGCCAGAGGCAGGGCCGCCGTCGGATCGTTCTTGCGCGTCGCCACGAGGTACGCCAGGTTGTTGCAGGCAACAGGCGCGAGCGCGGGCTCTTTCATCGCCGCCTCGTAGCTGGCGGTGGCCATTTCAATGCGCCCTTGCCCGTCGTAAAGCTGACCGAGCCGCAAATTCACCAGAGCGGTCTGCTGGTCGGAAGCATGGGGGATCGTTTCTTCGAAGGCCCGAACCGCCAACTCAGTCTCGCCGTGTGCGGCGTAACTGTCAGCCAACAACATCCGCGCGTAAGCGGCGTCGGGGTGGTTACGGATACTCTCCTGATATGTTGCGACGGCATCCTGATGCTTTCCCTGCTGATCGAGCAATGACGCACGCCAACAGGAAGGGAGCAGCTCGCCCGGCATGAGTTTCTGCAAGACGTCTGCGCTCTGCAGAGCGGCCTCCGGACAGCCCGCCCCGCTGAAAGAGACGAGCAAGTTGACCGCGCTGGCGGCTTGCTGCCGCCCGGGCTCTTGCGTGGCCGCAATGCGCTGGAGTAAGCCCTCGCGGTCCTCAAGCGGCCCCCATTCGCTCTGCCGAACCTGCTTGTCATGCGCGCTGGCGTTTTCCGCGTCCCCACTGCCGGCGCAGAGGGCGGCGAGGCACCAATGCAACTCGTCCTTTGCTGCATCGGGCATCGCCGGGGCCCCAAGAACCTGCTCCAGGACCTTGATTGCCTCGGACGCCTGGCCGGCGGCCTGGAGCGCCACTGCAAGGTTTATGCTGAGCCGCAGGTGCTGAGGCAAGCGTTGCCGACCTTCGCGGAACAGGTCGAGAGCCGCCTGTGCGTTGCCTTCCTGGAGGTCCAGAAGGCCGCGCCGGTAGGCCGGGACGTGGTCCGGAGCGAGCTTCAGCGCTTCGTCGAAGGCTACCCGTGCTTCGGCAAGCTTCCCGCCCCGCCAGAGCAGTTCGGCCAGCAGAATGCGCAATGAAGGATTCGCCGGTTCGGCCTCAACGAGGGCTCTTGCCAAACCAAGGGCCTCATCCGGTTTCCCTTCTCGTAAGTAGGAACTCAGGAGAAGGGCGCGGACGGCAGGGACATTCAGCTCCTTTTCGGCACGGACCAGCCGCGCGTGCGCCTCGTCAGTCCGTCCACTACGGGCTAGCACCGACACAAGCCCTGCGAGCGCCTGGACATCCTTGGGCTGTGACGCGAGCAGGCCCTCGTAAATTTTGCGAGCGCTGTCAAATTGCCCCAGCCGTGCTTGCAGCCCGGCCAACTCGTAGGCGGGCCGATTGTCCGGAAAAGTGGGCTGAAGCGCCTCATAGGCTGCTGTCGCTTCCTTGTATGAACCTCTCCGAGTGAGCATCCGGGCCATCAACAGGCGCACTCGCGGCCCCCAAGTCGGCGTGGCGGCCCGGTCTACCTCTCCTTGACAGAAGGCCAAAGCGCCGTCCAAATCGCCCTTCATCAAGAGGCCTGTCGCACGGCCCAGGACGAGATCCTCCATGCCCTCCGGAGGAAGCTGGGCAGCCTGGCGGGCTTCCTTGGCAGCCTGGAAAGCTTCCAGTCTGTCGGGGAACAATGCAAGGGCTCGAACAGCATGGTCGGCGGCGGACTTCGGATCCTCGTCTTTCAAGTACTGCGCCAGGGCCAGGTGCGACTCGTACCGCATGTCCCTCAGTTCCTCGGCCTCTCGCGCGTTCGCCGCGAGCTTGTCTGAGGTCTCCTGGAGGAACTGCTCAAAGAGGGCCTTCGCCTGTTCGCGATTCCCCACGTCCTTGAGTCCCTTGGCCAGCAAGAACCGTGCTTGCGGCCACGCGATCCGCCCCAGAATGTTCTGAAGCTGGCTGACAGCCTCCGCGGAGCGACCGTTTTGCATCAACACCTTTGCTCGGAAAAAAGCGGCCGTAACGTCGTTCGGCTGGAGCTGAAGAAGCCTTTCAGAAAGGGGCTGTGCATCGTCCCATCGTTTGGCGTCAACTAACACGCCTGCCTCGACCAGCAGCAGTCGGAAGTCCTCGGGCCCCTCCTGGCGCGCTGCCTTAATGTGCTCCAGCGCGCCGTCGTAATCGCCGGCAAGCCTCGCCGCCTCCGCCAACAGCACTCTTGCCGCGCGGTCATGCGGCCTGGCGGCAATGATGGGCGCAAGCACCTCCTTTGCGCGGCCAGGGTTCGGCACGAAAGCTGAGAGTGCTTGCCGGGCTATCGCCAGTCGCGGCTCCATCATCTCCGGAGCGAGGGCCACGGCCCTGCCGTAGGCGTCGCCGGCCTTCTTCTGAGCCTCAGCCGTTTGAGGGATGACGGCGACCGCCAGCGCGCTCTTCTGGCCCGCGTCTTCTTTGCGGTCGAGATGCCGCGCCAGCGCCTCGGCGTCGCGCAGCTTGGCCCACTTGTAGAGCAAGACCTCCGACTTCTGCATGTAGAGGTCCCCGAGTGCGTTGTACGCCTCTGCCTTTTTCGCAGTTTGTTCGGCATGGTCTTCAATCAGTTTGATGGCCGGGGCGAGTTGCTCGGAGAGGACGGAGTCGCAAAGCGCTACGTCCGTGTCTTTGCCGGCGCTTTGCAGGAGATAGCCGGCATGAAGGGAAAGGAGCTTTGCGCGCATGAGAGCCGCTTCCGGCTCCTCAAGCCCGGTCTCCTCCGCCTTCTTCAGCTCTGCTTCGGCGCCTTCGAAATCTCGCTGTGATCCAAGGGTGTGCACCAGTGCAACTCGCGCCTCGCGGTACTTGGGATCACGCGCCAGGGCGGCCCTGAAACTCGCCACGGCAGCCGTCGCGTTCCCGGAGCGCTCATAGAGAACCCCTTTGTTGTACAGGACGACTGCGCGCTGCCCCCGCAACCGGAAAAAAGTGAAACACCCTGCGCCCACGACTACGAGGCCAATAAGAACGAACCAAACCCAGGGCAATTTTCCGCGGCCCCGGTTCTCTTGATCCGGCACTTTAGGTCCTCCTTACTCCGTGCCGTCGCTGACACGGCTCTTGGCGGGCAGATCTTCGGTTCCAATGCTGCGTGCATTTGGCCTTCAGGCGGCCCAGGCGTGGATGCCTATGTGCCCGAAAGCCATTCTTCCCATGGGCAATCGGGATAGTAACCCCGCAGACATTCCCGCACCTCTGGCGAGGCGTCTCGGAAGGCCGTCGTACGTTCCACAAAGAAGTAGTGCAGGTCATCAGCGGTCATACGGTATCCGCCCTCGAGGACGCTCAGAGGTGTTCGGTCGGTGAGGAAGAGCTTTATGAGTTCCGCGTGTCCGTCGTACAGTTCCCGCACGTGATCCAGGTCCATGCGCTTGGCAACCGCCGGATTGTTGCGAACACTCGGGTAGGCCTTCAGGCCGCCGAGCGGCTCAAAAAGCAGGAAATTCCCATAGTAGGTCTCGTGGCGCGGATTTATCGTGATACAAAGGTCGTTCGCATGCGCCACGAGCGTCGCATAATCATAGACCCGTTTCATAAGCTGAAGCAGCATGGTCAGCGCGCGGTGCAGTTCCCGACGCCGGTCTGCAAGCATGATCGCCTCGATCAATCGCCGGCCGGCGTTCCGGAGTTGCTGCACCTCGTCGTGGTAAACATCGTCCATTGGAAGCCCGACGGGCGTGTCTGCTATCAGAGAAACCGTTGCGACCACCGTCCCCCGCACGACGGAAACGAGCGTCACCGAGGTCGGGAAGGCGTTGAAGACCGAAAGGCGGATCTGCTGCGGGCTTTCCTCGATGTAGCCCCGGTCAAGATAGCTCTGGTAGACCAGCCGAAAAGCCTGTTCGAACTCTTCCCGAGACTGGGCCGGTCTGACGAGGGCGTCCTCACGCCGAGCCACCTGACTGCTTGTCAGCGACACCGTCACCTCCACACCTCCCTTTTCATACCAGTTCGGGGGATACAGAGTCGTTGCCATCCCCGAGGCACGGCGCCCGGGACTTCCTTACGTGACGGTTTCCCTACCAATTTCGGCATGCTCGAAACCATCATTATACCAAATAGGGCCTGCACGATGCACAGGCTCCACCACCTGAAGCCCAAGTGAGACGCGGAAGCCTTTCACGGGCCATCTCATCCCTGGGCAAATATCTTTGCCGCGATATCCCCCCTGCGAGGGAAGGTTGCCTCCAATGTCCCGGTCGTCAGACCGAGGGCACACCCCTTGAGCTTCCGCAATGCGTCCCACACAGGCCCGGAATTACCAGACCTGCGAAAGTAGATCATTGGAAAGAGCAGTGGAACTCTTCGCAAATGTAGTACCCATTGATAAAGCGTCCGCCGGGGCTCTGGACACGTCGGGAAGCGCCCTAACGGCCCGATGCAAAGCAGAGAAGCCAGAGAACAACACGGCGTGTTGATAAACAGCAACATAATGTAGAGAACTTGACCCACCGCGCGTTGAAGCCGCGCGTGCAGTCGCTGGCGCCACGCTCTGTCTAAAGGCAAGCCGAGCCCAAGGAAGCGTGCTGCAAGCACTTGGAGCACTAACGCACGCGCTGCGCAGGGCCACTTTCCGCAGGGGCGATTTCCGGTAGTGCTGGCATGAAGTTTGCGCCGCTGGAGCCTAACGGCTTATCTCCGCCGTCTTATAGAGCATCATCCGAGCGACCCCATGTCATCGGTTGGCATCCTGTTCGTCACGACAGACGAAGAAGTCGTTAGAGCCATACGGCGGCTTGTTGTGAAGCTGGACAGCGAGCTTCAGGTGGCCGGCTCGCTCCAAGACGCTGCCAAGGAGATGACCAGGCGTAGTTTTGACCTCGTGTTGGTTCAGGTAGATGCCCCGGGCAGCCTTCTTCGCCGCCGTCTTGCTGACGGGCTCGTCTTCGCTGATCAGCCGCCCGTCGTCGCCTTAAGCCGAACGGCGTCCATCCGAGACGCCGTTCAAGCGGTGCGGGCAGGGGCCAGGGACTACGTCATAGCCCCGCTTGAGGATGCCTGTACGCTTGAGACAACTCTTCGCCGCGTGCTTTCGAGCGGCGTGGGGGCTTCCGGTTTCGGAGAAGCCGAGCAGCCCAAAGAGCTGCCTTTCAAGGGGTTTATAGCGGTTGACCAGCGCGTTCTGGCCATGTGCAAGACCCTGGCTGCCGTAGCGGATTCGGACGTGACACTGCTGCTCCAAGGGGAGACCGGCACGGGCAAGAGCCTTCTTGCAGAGAAACTCCATGAGAACTCGCCGCGCCATCTGGGGCCTCTTGTGGAAGTGGATTGTGGACCTCTCACGGACGCGCAGGTAGAGATGGAACTCTTCGGCTATGGGGACCGGCGGGGCGTCGGCTGGCAGGATGACGGCCGGGGAGCCTTCGACCACGCTGACGGCGGCACTCTCCTGGTCAGCGAGGTGGACCATTTGGGCCCGGCTCTGCAGGAAAAGCTGCTGCGCGCGGTGGACACCGGCGAGTTCCAGCGAGCGGGGAACTCCTGCACCGCCAGAAGCGACGTGCGGATCATCGTAGCCAGCCGGCCTACTGCAGACCATGGAGCAGTCCAGGGCGCGTTCCAGCGGGCGCTTGGGCACCGCGGCAGCACAGTGACGGTGCAGATTCCTCCGTTGCGAGAGCGAATTGTGGATGTGCCGCCTCTGGCGCGACATTTTCTTGGCGTGGCCGCTGCAAAGCATGGGCTCGGCCCGAAACGCCTCCTGCCGGAGGCCATGAGTGACCTTGTGCGTTACCCCTGGCCGGGGAACGTGCGGGAACTCAGAGATGCCTTGGAGCATGCAGCGCTATCGGCACACGGCGAGGCAATCAAGCCCGAAGACCTTCCCGCGCCGATCGCCTGGGCATGGACACCGGACCAGAGGCGGAGCCCGCTTGCGCGATTCTTTCCGCTTAAATCGGCGATGCGAGAGCCGGAACGCCAACATATACTGCACGCACTCAGAGCCTCGCGGTGGAACAAACTCCATGCAGCGAAAATGCTGCACATCAGCCGCTCTACGCTCTACAAGAAGATCAGGGAACATGAGCTTCAGCACGAGGAGCCGGGGGCGGATAATGGTGGGATTCCAGACGACGGACTGGAAAATGGGGTGCCCGAGGTGACATAATGTGCGCCCGAATCATACGGCTGTAGAGGGCGTTTTTCCGTCGCACCGTTGCACCGGGAAGCGACATGGAGCGCAGAAAGCGGCCGCGGCTTCAGCTGAGGCTGAACGTGGAGTTTTCGTCAGCCGAAGGCCAAGCCGGGGGCTTCGGCATGACGGACAACGTCTCCGCTGGGGGCGTGTATTTTCTTACGCCCGACTGGCAGGGGCTCAAGACCGGGCAGAATCTGTTCCTGCGCCTGTCCGGCATGAACAACTCCACAGACTGGCCTGTCTTCCGGACCCTGGGCTGCAAGGCGACCGTCTTGCGTCTCGATAGCCCGGCCGATGAAGAGGTGGCCCACGCCAAGGCTGGCGTTGCCATGCGATTCGATGACCGGCCCCGCGTCGATATGTACGGTCTCACCGCCTGAGCAGCGTCTGAATCCGATCAGTTCCAACCCGCTGTGCTCTAAGCGTCCATCAGGCCATGTTCGTGCATCTTGTTGTAGAGGGTAGTGCGGTTGATCCCGAGGCGCCTTGCGGCCTCTTTTCGGTTCCCACCGCACGCCTCAAGCCCCGCAAGTATCAAGCGGCGTTCGCCTCGCTTCAGGGCCTCCTTTAACGGGACAAGCTCACCCTCACCAAAGAGCGGCTCCTCCCGTTGTACTATTCTCACGTCGAGGTCTTCCGGCACGATGCGCGCTGAATGACACATGACGACGGCTCTCTGTACGACGTTCTCCAGTTCGCGAACATTGCCCGGCCAGTCATATCCGGTCAGTATGCGCATGGCCTCCTCAGAGATGCCGTCCACCGCGTGCACGGCCTCGCCCCTGTACTTCCCCACGAAGTGCTGCGCGAGCGCGATTATGTCCTGACCTCGCTCTCGCAAGGGAGGGATATGGATGTTCATGACGTTGACGCGGTAGTAGAGATCCTCCCTGAACTTCCCCTCTTTGACCAGTTTGCTGAGATCCTCGTTAGCGGCCAGGATGAGGCGCACGTCTACGGTGCGGGTCTCGTTGCTGCCCACGGGCTCGAACTGGAACCTTTCGAGCACGCGCAGCAGCTTCATCTGCAGAGACGGACTTGCCAGAGAGATCTCGTCCAGGAACAGAGTTCCCTTGTCGGCGGCCTCAAACCTGCCCCGCTTATTGGCAATGGCGCCGCTGAACGAGCCCCTGACGTGGCCGAACAGCTCACTTTCGAGGAGGGTGTCAGGAAGGGTCCCACAGCTCACCTCGACGAACGGCTTGTCCGTGCGTGCGGAGTTCGTGTGAATTGCACGCGCGACGATCGTCTTCCCGGTTCCGCTTTCACCCGTGATCAGCACGGTCGCATCCGTACCCGCCATCACCTGCACCATCTCCAGCACACGCTTCATTTTCGGATCGCGGCAGACGATGTCATCGTGGTTGAAGTTCATGTTGAGCTGCTGGCGAAGCCTTCGGTTTTCCTCCATAAGCTCCTGCTGCTGGAGCGCACGCTCGATGGCAAGTTTCACGTCCTCGTCCGATATGGGTTTTGTGACGTAATCGAAGGCTCCCATCTTCACAGCCCGCACGGCGTCCTCGATGGTGCCGTAACCGGTGAGCATGATCGTTGTTGTCGCCAGGCCCAGCTTCCGGATGTGCTGCAGCAGGTCGAAGCCGGTCCCCTCCGGAAGCCGCACGTCTGCCAGGATCACGCGAAAATGGCTCTTGTCCAAGAAGGCCTTCGCCTCCTGCAGCGAGGCGGCAGCAACAACGCTATAGCCTTCCAGCCTCAGATACTCACTCAGGCTCCTGAGGACGATGGGGTCGTCATCCATGAGGAGCACGGACGTCTGCTCGGCCATCCAGAACCTCCTGTCACTACTGCTGGTTGAGCGGCACGACGACCTCAAACGTGGCGCCCCGCTCCGACGGGCGGAGACGTATGTCGCCGCCGACCCGGTTAAGCGCATCGCGGCACGCCGCAAGGCCGAGGCCCGTGCCCGTCCCGTCTCTCTTGGTGGTGAAAAACGGCTCAAATATCTTATCGCGTATCTCCTCCGGCACGCCAGGCCCGGTGTCCGCGAATGTGAACGTCACAGCCCCGTTGTCGCGTTCCGCATGGACCGTCAACACCCCGTCCCTCCCCATGGCGTCGAGGGCGTTCTTTATGACGTTGCCGAACACGTCGTACATCTCCGCACTTGCGCAAGCAGGCAGGTCCGCCGGAACCTCCAGCCGTATCCGTATGTTGTTGCCTCGCGCACGTTCCTCGTACAGGGCGACCGCGTGGCGGATCACATGGCTCAGGCTCATGGGCCGCCCCGAAGTGCGGTGACCGCGGGAGAAGGCCAGGAGCTGGCCAACGATGTTTCCCATGCGCGTCAGCCCTCTACGGCTCTCCTCCAGGTAAGAGCGGGCATGCTCCGGGTCATCCTCCAGTTGCCGCATGGCCAGGTTCAGGAACCGGAGTATGCCGTCAAGCGGATTGTTCAGTTCGTGCGCGACCTTGGCAGCAATGGTGCCGATGAGCGCCAGCCGTTCGGCGGCGGATAATTTGGCCTCCAACTCGACATCCTCGGTCACATCCTGCACCGTCAGGACGCCGCCTATGGAAGCGCCATCTGAGTCGTGCAACGGGGAGCCCCGGACATCCAGAATACGGCTTTGGCCATTCGCGGAACAGGAGATCCGCTCCAGGCGGAACCCGCAACGCCCATCCGACACGCCCTGGAGCTTGCTGCGCCACGCCTCGTGATCCACATCGAGGCGGCCCTCCAACGGAATACCGTTCCGGTCTCGCCCGCCTTGCACCGAGACACCGAAAAGGCCATGGGCCGCCGCATTGCTGAAGCACACCCGCAAATGCCTGTCGTAAGCGATTACCGCGAGCGGAATCCCGTCCAGAATATCGGAGCTGAGGGCCCGCATCGCCTCCACTTGGGTATCCTTCTCGACGACCAATTCCGAGCACGACCGGACGACTCTTACGAGCCTGTCGTTGAAATACCGCAACTCGGATAGAAAACTGAGCGGCCGAAGCAGGGCCCCCAGTTTCTGCGCAAGCCCTGTGGCCAGTTGCAGGTCCTCCGGCCGGAACGGCTGGCTTTCCTTCGGCATGGTAAGGCAGAGAACGCCGAAGAGTTGCTCGCCGTGCATCAAGGGCGCTGCAAGGCAACTGAAGTTCGAGTACCGTCGGCACACGCGTCCTCTCAGCCTGTGCACTTTGCGGGCGTCGGTGACCAGTATGGGCTCGCCCACCTCCGCCACCCAGCCGGCCAACCCCTCGCCCAGTTTCTGGCGCAGCCCCAGGCGTTTGTCTTGCTCGGGGCCTTCTGCAGCTTTCAGGATCAGTGTCTCCGTGCGCTCGTCCCAGAGATATATGCTCCCCGCGTCGCAGGACAGCAGCTCAAGACACCTCCCCAGGGCTGCTCCCAGCATCGCTTCCGCATCGGTATGTTGTGAGAGGCCCGCGGCGAATGCCAGAAGCTTCCTCGCCTCCTCCTCCCTGGGGCGCTCAAGGTGCGAAGCGACGCTGTCGGACCGACGCAGACCCGGTCGGGCCGTCGGGTCAAGGTCACTGGCCCACTGGTAGCCGTCGCCCAGCAAGAACCCGCGAACTCGTTCTGCCCTCTCGGATGCGTCCGGCCCTGGCGAGAGCCATAGAATCCGTTCCGGCGCCATAGCCGGCGGGCAGAATCCCTCGATCTCCTCGTTTCCGTTGGAGAGCAAGACTATGAACCGTGCCGAGGGCATCCGCTCAGCCGCTTCGGATAGTAGCCTTTCGGCCTGTTTGGCGCCATCCGTGCGTGCAAAGACGGCGACGGGGCCGCTCGACTCGCAGCCGGCTGCCCGGAACACGTCCTCCGCTGACGCCGCACGCCGTGGCTCGTAGCCCAGCGCGCGAATGGTCTCTTCAACCGTCGGGTCAAACGCCGGACCCACGGAGACCGCCACAATTTGCTCATGCGGGAACATTCGTCGGACTCCCTGCCTGCGGCAAGATTTGTCTATATGCCCAGCGCCTTCGACTGTGATACCACACCTGTCTGAATACCTCCGCGCACGACGAATCGCGCTCGCTGGCCTGCTACAGACCTTTTGTGCCCACGAGCTGAGGCTGCCCGCCCCGCTCGCTTCCCGCGTACCCCTTGCTCCGCCACTTTCAGACGACATCGTCCGAGGGCGGCAGCAGTTCTCGCCCTTCGCCCTACGACGCCGTCAGCGCCAGGAGGTCGGCCACGTCCGTGCTGTCCTCCGGGTATACTGCCATGCGGATCGTCACATTCTCAACATCCGTCAGGTTGCCGCCTATCCTGTCAACCGCCGTTTGCCCGCCGCGGCGGTCTGTTTCGGGCAGTATTATGCCGACGATCGGCGTGCCCGGTGGCTCCGCCGACGCCCCTCCAGGTCCCTGACCTGCGTGCAGGGCAGCGGCGCTCCCGTTGGGGCTGACGAAGCCCAGCACGTCGCTGGAACGCAGCGCCCGCCGCGCCCTTTTCATTAGTTCCGTCGCCCCGACCTTCTCGGCAGAGACGGTCACCAGGCAGAAATAATGATTATACCGTTCGCAGCGGCGCCTTTCCTGCATCAGCATCTGCGCGAAACCGGGAACGACGGCCTGTGTGGCCAGCCCCTTAATCTCTTCCAAGAGCATTCTCGTGATCCTCACCTCGTGCTGCAGCCTTGCTATCTCATCGTGAGCCCCCACTACTCTATCCCCCCAAGATTGCCGTACCGTTTGCCTGACAGGGAAGAGGCAGTCATTGCGCAAAGCCCATGCCGCCCAAGACTCTCTTGCCCGCGCAACGCTCTGATTGGGTCCTGGAAGTCCACGAAAGCCGACACGTCGGCGCGAGAGCCCGAATTGCAGGCAGACTGTTGAGAAAAGGCGCACTCGAGGCGTGACAATTGTGGCACATGGCCGCCAGGTCTGTCACACCCATGGCCCGAAGATGGCATATCGTCCGGCACGCGACGCCTTTGAGGCGTGGAAAATTACGTATTGCAATACGTCAGGAAATGGGGTATAGTCGCAATGTCATTGGGGGCGTCGCGGCTCGGAATAGGACTCAATTCGGCAGGGGGGTGGTGTCTCACGCAGGTGGTTCAATGGCCAGTGGTTCCGGATTCCGCTTGGTGGCTGCTGTCATATGAGAGCGCCAGTGGCTGTGTTCATGGGCTTTTCCGGTAGCTCCGGGCCTTGCTTCACTATCGCGGGAGATGGCGTTCGAAGCGCTTAAGGACGCGCGGTGTGGGTGAGCTTGCGAGTTGATCTGCGGCAATTCGGTAGGTCGTTCCCAAAAAGTGAACACCGCGCCGAACGCAAGATGTCGCTGGCCGGGTTCTGATTGGGCAGGTTGGGGTGGTTGGGATGTTAGACGGATCTGAAAGGCGCCGCTATCCAAGAACTGCCGTCCAGCTACCCGTGCGGCTCTACGCAGCGGATGCAGACAGAAGCCTGGCAGAGGGGATTACGGTCAACGTCAGCCCCGTGGGCCTGCTGGCAGAGTGCTCATTGGTCGCCGGAAGGCTTCACGGAGAACTGGTAGACGTGCGGCTTGGGCTGGCGCCCCCGGCGGGCGGAGAGGGAGACGAGCGTTTCCGGGCGCGCGTGCTTCGGGTGGAGGAAGGCCCTGTAGTCCGGTGCGCGGTGGAGGTTCTGGGCAGTCCTCCCGCTTCCTTGCTCGGTCCGGAACTGCTTGGCAGCCATCCGAGCGTCCTGGATCTCAAGCGGCGGATGTTGAGCATCTTGAACTATGACGTCAACGTGCTGATTCGGGGGGAAAGCGGCACCGGCAAGAACGTCGTGGCGGCCCTGATCCATCGCTACTCGCGCCGTTCCCCCGGGCCGTTCATCAGGGTGAGTTGCCCTTCTATCCCTGATACACTCCTTGAAAGCCAGCTATTTGGACATGAGAAGGGCGCGTTCACCGACGCCCGGCAGTCGCGCCCCGGCTTGTTCAGGATCGCTCACCGGGGTACTATCGTGCTGGACGAGATTTCGGCCGTGGCACCCTTCGTGCAAGCCAAACTCCTGCAGGCGATCGAGGAAAAGCGGTTCATGCCGATCGGGGGCCGCGAAGCGGTGCACGTGGATGTGAGGATACTTGCTACCACAAACGATGACCTTGAGAAGAAGATGCGCGAAGGCTCCTTTCGGCGGGACCTCTTCTACCGCCTCAACGAAATCGAACTGATGCTACCGCCGTTGCGCAGTCGCAGCACTGACATCCCTGTCCTCGCAGACTACTTCCTCCATAAGTACTCGGCCGAGTTTGAGAAGGAGTACCGGCCCCTCGGCAGCTCAACGGTACGCCTGCTGCAGGATTACGGATGGCCGGGAAACGTTCGTGAGTTGGAGAACACCATTAAGCGGGGTGTGCTGACCGGGCAGTTCCACATGGTGGCACAAACGGATGCGGCGCGATATCCGCAAGAGCAGGCCCCGTCCGCAGAAAGGCCTCGCAGGGCGCCCCTGGAGGGTCAGTCAATGGTCGAAGCGACGGAGGAGGCGGAAAGACAGGCCCTCGTACAAGCTCTGGAAGCAGCTGCCCATGATCGGACGAGGGCGGCCGCCTACCTTGGGGTCAGCTACCGGACGCTCCTGAGAAGGATCAAGAAGTACGGGATCGAGGTCTAAGCCTGTCACAGCCTGCCTCGCCCTGCGTTGACAGCGTCTGCCCATGTCGCGCCATCGCCGCCCAAGGCACGGCGGCTACTTCGCCCACGGCGTCCGCACGTCCATGCGCAGGGGGCCCTCCGACAAAGCCGGAATGTAAGTGCTCGCCACCGGCCCGCGGTAGTCGAAGAAGACTATGCCATCGGCCCCGTTCGTCCGCGCCGTGTCCACCATGTCAGCCACCTGCCAGGCGGCGGAGGCCTTCCACGCCCCCAGTCCCACCTGAAGCGGCACGCGACCGTTGACCCACTTGCGCTGCTTTGAAACGGTGGAGGCAAGCACGCCCATGTCTGTCAAGTAGTCCATCGGGCAGACGAAGTCCAGAAAGCCGTTCTGCACCCAGATCGTCCAGTCCTGTCCCACGCTGTCCCGTGCCGAGTCCCAGTCGTTGAAGACGTCGGCGGATATCTTGACCGAGGGGTCTATCTCACGCGACCTTCGGCTTACCTCACGGACCACCGCCGTGATCTGATCGCGGCGGAAGGCCAAGTACTTCTGCTCCAGCGCTCCTCCTGCCCGAACGTCTTCCGGCCACCGCTTCACCTCTGCGCCGATCGTCTTTTCGAACCTGGCCCGGCAGCCGTCACAGAAACACGCGTCGCCCCCCGGATATCGGATGTAGTCGAGCTGGATTCCGTCGGGGTGGAACTTGCGCGTCATCTCCAGCGTCGCTTCGATCTCGAGTTGCTGGTTCGCCGGATTGGAGGGGCACAACGTTGCAGAACTGGGCCCCCCGATGATCTTGCCCTGGGGGTCGAGGCAGACCCGCTTCTCCGCCACAAACCTGTCCAGCACCTGCTTCTCCGGCCGCATCAGGTTGAAGTTTACGCGCCAAAGGTGCACCTCGACGCCGTTCTTCTTCGCAGCAGCCAGCATCTTGTCCATCTGCGGGCCGCGTTCCTTTATGAGCCGGGACAGCGGCAGCACGTCGCTCTCGTAGTGGGCGTAGCCCGCGGAGCAGACATTCACCGCCAGCGCGTTCAAATGGGCGCGCCGCATGCCGGCAAACACTGCGTCCCAATCGTCACCCGGCACATCGGGAGAATGAAGCCATGCCCCACGGAACTCGCGCGGTCCGGCCGAAGGCAAGCTTCGGATGAAGGCGAGTTCGGCGGCGTCGCGCGCCGCCGCAAAACCGGCGTAGGCATCATACGCCTTCCCAGCAGCCAACTTCTTGACGGCGGCACTTTCCAGGCGGGTTGCCTCTGCCACAGCCTCAGCCGCCCGGGTATTGCCTTCGCACGCCCGGACGAGGCTGGCACGGTCCTGATAGCGCCGGAAGTCCCACAGGTTTTCGCTCAGATAGTGCGCCGCCGGCGCGTAGATGTCCTCGCCTGCGAGATGAGCAATCCCCGCCAGAATGAACTGCGACGTGTTTGCGACATCCCCGGCCCGGAGGACGGACGAGAAGAACATGCCGGTCGGCGACAGTATCACTGCCGGAACCCCCGTGTCTGTCCCGTTCGCATCGAACCAATCTGCGACCACCCGGCCGTCAGCAGCGGGCTTTGCGGCTATGACGTTCGATGTGCGTTGAGCGAATGCCTTCGGGAACCTGGCCGGAGCGGCAGCGTTGAATTGGACCACATTGAAAGGCATGGCAGACCCGCCCGCCCTGAACTCCGCATCAGCCACACCCACCATCGGAAGGAGCCGGCTGTCCACAGAGAAGAGTCCGATGACTTTCCCGCCCCCGCCAGTGAACTGTCTGAGCGCGCTGACTTCCTCGTCTGTCACGCTGAAGTTCATCGGCAGAATCGCGGCCCTCCGTCCCTTGAGAGCGCCCTGGGCCACCGCTTCGTCGGTGAGCACCGCGTACGGCAGCCCGGCGCTGGTGAGTATCCGTTCCATCTCACCGACCATCGCGCCGACACCAGAACTGTCGGGCCGGCCGGCAGCCTCACTGACCGTGCCATAGACAATGGCAATGTCCGGGCGCGCCCGTCCGCCGTGGGCCAGGTACTGCGCGGCCGCACGGAGCATGGTCCCGGCGTTGGCCTCGTTCTCGTCGCCCTCGGCCAGCAGGACATGCGAGAAGAAGAGGCCTCCAGGCGAGATCGTCGCCGCTGCGTAGCCGGAGTCTTTGCCCTGCATGTCCAGCCAATCCGCAAGCACAATCGTCCTGGGCCCTGGCTCCGGCACGCTGACGTTCCAGGAGACCTGGTCGAAGCCCCCGGGCAAGCCCTTCAGCGCACCGGCGCGGCACCTGACATGGCAAAAGAGTGTCCGGTCAGGCGACGCCACGTAGCTCAAGCCCTGCAGTCCCAGCGCTGTGTTGAGCCCATTGGTCGTGTAGAAGCACATCACCTTGCCGCCGTCGCTGCAGAAGGACTTCAGCATCGCCTTGGCGGCGCCGCTCAGATTGGGCGCGTAGGGGATAATGGCTACGTCGTAACTACCGAGTGCGCCGGCCAGAACTTGCTCCTGGCTCACGACATCGTTGGCAAGGCCTGCACGTTGCAGGATGCGCTCCATTCGCGCCAGGTGCTGCCGGGCGGACTCCCCCTCACGCCCGCCCCCAGGATCAGCGATCACCGCCACCTTCGGCACGACCTCGAAACCGGCCGCGCATCCCGCGCACAACACAATGGCCAGCATGGACAGCACTGCAAGACCGACCTTCCCCATGTCGAACCCGCTCTCTTCTCTTGTATAGTGACACCGCAGAGCCGTTCCCAGCCGGCTGATCCTGCAGGTCGCGTGGACCTCAGAAGTGTACGCCCCGGGCGGCGGGCTGTCAAAGGCGTCTGATGCCTCGCATGGAGTTCTGTAGGAACTGCGGCGCACCACCTGCCACCCCGCCAGCTTCCAGGCGTCCGCGCCGATTGCGTTGGACGACTGCAGGCCCTGCGCACAGGCGACGCGGCCTGATGGGACTCTGTCCTCTCATCCTTTGAGCCCCACACATTGCAGGGCGGTCGCTGCCACCGTCACAACATGCAGGTTGCTGTCGAAAAAACGCTCCCGAATTCCACAAAGTAGCACCAGGCGACCCTGCCCGCTGATGGCAAAGTTCTCCACGGTTCGCGACCAAAAGGGTTGATACAAACAGAGGTCGGCACTATAATAGGCCTTGCGTCTGGGCACTCACTCGGCCGGGGGCGGCCAACGGCAAGGGGAGTCAGCAGCCCGAGTATCGGGGAGGGGCCAATGGCGTCCGGAAACTCATGGCGAGGTCCGTTGGCACTGAATGTTGTGCCGGTCGCTGCGATCGCCATGCTCGCCGCCGCGTGTTTTGCCGTGACACAGGCCCTACCTGCGCCCGCTGAGCGGCAGAAGGATGGCAGCGCGAAGAAGCCCAGCGACTGGCTCGCGCCACCCTCCGCGACTGCCGTGAAAAACCCCGTGCCGGCTGATGCGGCATCTCTGGCCACGGGCAAGTCCATCTACATGCAGCAATGCCAGGCTTGTCACGGCGAAACGGGCAAGGGGGACGGGCCGGTTGCAGCCGACCTCTCGCCTCCGCCGTCGGACCTGACAGACCCGAAGATGTGGGAGCAGACAGACGGCTCCCTCTTCTGGAAGATCACTGAAGGCAGAGGCCCCATGCCATCGTACAAGTCGCTGTTGACCGATACGCAGCGATGGCACGTGGTCAACTTCATCCGGACTCTCGCACCCAAGCGGCCGAAGGAGTCAGGGCGGAGCCGCGGGGACTCGGCCACGCCGTAGCCGCTCAGTTACTACTGAGACGAAAGGTCCCATGCCCGCCAGGCATTTTATCTTCGGCTGGGCCGCATTGGCTTTGGGCCTAACCGGCGCCCCAGACCTACAAAGTGCCGATGAGAGGCAATGCGCAACCGCGCCAAGGTATGTTGAACTCAGGAATGAGCTTGACGCGCTGAATGCCAAGCTGGACTCCCTCGAACTGCAGATTGCCGAGCTGACCGAGGCGCGCGCGCGGCCGGAGCCGGCACAGGCCGAGCCGCCAGCGGGCAAGGGCGTCGCTGGTAGCGCCGTTGCTCCGGACTCCGTTGAATATGTCCTCGTCGGCGATGCCAATGCCCTGTGCACAGACCTGAGACATGTGGGCAGTTCATATTCCCTGGATTACAGCCCGCTGTTTCTCGTCAAAGCGACGGACCGCTTACTCGTGGAAGCCGGCCTGGACCTCTCGGTGTCCAAGGAGCCCGGCAAAGAGCATCTCACCTTGGACAAGGGCCTTCCGCATCTGAATGTTTCTTACGCGGTAAGCGATTACCTCCTTGTTGGGGCGGGGCGTTTTGCTGCACCCTTCGCCATCTACCGCAACCATATTGACGCGCCCTGGGTCAACAAACTGCCGGACGATCCCTTGCCCTTCGGGGATAACGGCATCGCGCCCGGCTCCGTCAACGGGGTCTTCGCAACGGGCGCTTTCCCGGTGAGACGGATGAGGTTCAACTACGCCGTGTACGCGGTGACTGCCCCCCACCTCGTTACGACCGAGCCAGCAGCCGCCGGAAGCCTGCGCTTCGACGGCACGAACACGTTCAACTTCAGGGCCGCGGGCGGCCGGGTGGGATTTCAGCCCGTGCCGGAGCTGGAGGTGGGCTATTCCCTCGAAGGTGGAAAAGTCAGCCCTGACGGCTTCCATCAGAAGGTGCGGGCACTGCTTCAGGCAATGGACCTGAACTATGTGCGGGATTTCCCGTCCCTTAGAGGCAAGGTGACGGCACGCACCGAATGGGTTTGGTCGCACGTGTCGCGAGCTACCTATGATCCCACCGGCACCCTGGGTTTCGGCCCGCTGACCTCCGACAACGACCGGAACGGCGGATACGCCCTGCTGGCTTACCGGCCGACGCATTCCGACAATAAGGTCCTCAAGAACCTGGAGTTCGTGCTGCGATACGACCGGCTGAGCATTCCGTCGAAGGCCCCGGGCGGGGGTACTGAATGGCGGTGGACGCCGGGCTTAGACTACTGGATTACGCCGAGCACCGTACTTAAGGCTGCGTACGTCTTCGACCACAATACAAATGGGCCAGATCAGAGCGGGTTGATGATTCAGTTCGCAATAGCTTTCTGAACGGAGACAGCCATGGCGCGCCGTGTGGCTTTCTTCTGGATTGCCTTCATCGCTTTTCTACTTGTCGCAGTTGGGTGTGCGCCTGTGGCACCTGGGGAGGAAGAAGTGTCCACAGCCCGCGGCGCGCAGCTATGGTCTCAGAACTGCGGCAGGTGCCACAACTTCCGGGATCCCAAGGAGTTCAGCGACGAGCGCTGGGCTGTAATAGTCCGCCACATGCGCATGCGGGCGGCCTTGACCGGCGAGGAGCAGCGTGCCATCACGGAGTTTCTGCAAGCGGCGAACGGGCAGGAGTAGCCCTGGAGCGCCTGTCCAGATCATTGTGCACGCATTCCCGCGTTGGACCTGGCCGCCGCGGTCGCGCTCACCGGCTTCTCCAGGATCACCCGTACGAGCGCCAACCGTACCTCTTCCGGCAGGCTGCCGCATCCCGGCATGGCTGTACCGGGATAGCCATTGGCGGTGACATCGAAGGCCCACTGTGGCTACAGGCTGAAGGCAGTCAGGTCGAGAGGCTGCGGTTTCAGGCCTTTCGAAACATCCGTTAAGCCACGTCCGTCCGTGCCGTGGCACTGTGCACACATGGCCTGATACTCTCTGGCGGCAGCCGCAATGCCGTTCTCCGACACTGGAGCTGTGACGGGCGAGGGCTCAGCAAGAACGCTCAGGTGTGATCCAGATAGGCGATCAGGCTGTCGAGCTTCGCCGGATGCGCACTCCCCAAACGACGAGGGTCAGCCAGGCCATGGCAATGAGTCCGGCCGTGATGCCGAAGAAGACCGGCGGCGCCACCCCCGGGTTGCGGATGAGCGCCCGGTCCACGCCGTTCAGCGCCAGGACGTACGCCTCTATCTGGCAGATCTGTTGCTGCGTCAGGCTGTGGGTGTCCCCGAAGCTCGGCATCTGGAGCGCGGGTCGCTCACCGGCCGGCACAGCGCCGTGCTGGATCAAACGGTCCATGTTCTGTGCGAAGACGTCCGGATTCTTGTCGAACAGGGCGCGGGAAATGTCCTTAAGCGGCGGCACCTTGCCAGCCTCGGAGCCCGGGTTGGGCACATTGTCACCGCCCTCTAACCCGTGGCAAGCCTGACAGTACTCAGCGAAGAGCACTGCACCATGCTTGGCATTGCCGACAATACCTGCGGCACGTCCCGGCGCGCCCTCCTTGCCCACAACTGGCGGTTGCACACCCGCCGCGGGCTCAATGCCAGGAGCCAGCTGCACCGCTGCTCTTCCCGGCGCGGATGATGCCCCGCCGCCTTTGGCCGTGAGGCTCATCATGTAGTCAACGATACTCCTCACCTGCTGGTCATTCAGCTGCGCGAAGGCGGGCATGATTGAGCCGGCGTAGTGCGACTTTGGGTCGCGGATCTGCGCTGTCAACCACTCCCGCGATCGGCCGGCCCCGCCTTCATTCGAGAGGTCCGGCCCGACCGCGCCGCCCTGTCCGTTCACCGCGTGGCATGCCGCGCAGCCCTGACTCCTGAAGAGCTTCTCGCCGACCTGAACTTCCGGAAGGGGGCCCGTCGGCTCGGCGCCTTTTGTGGCTTCCGGCGCCTTACCGAACGCTGCGGGCGGTCCTGCGGGGGAGCCCTGTTGACCAGGCGCGACCGGCGAACTGCTGGGGCTGCCGCCGGGGTTGCTGTAGTAGCCCCAGATGGTAAAGCCCACCACGAATGCCCCCAACATGCCTGCCAGCGTCATGGCCATCGGGCGTTTGTGAGGGTTCCGCTCCTTGCGCCGGTCGTAGAACGGCAAAAGAAAAACTATCAGGACCAGCGCCGCAGGCAGAAGAAGTGTGCCGATCGGCTCCCACCGTCCCGTGAAAGCCTTGAGGGCCTGGTAAAGGAACAGAAAACACCACTCCGGCTTCGGCTGGTACGTATTGTCCACGGGATCCGCCGGGCCCGTGATCGGCGCTGGCCAGAAAGCGCAAAGCCCCACCAGGATCAGGAAGATGATAGAGGCGAAAACCATGTCCTTCAACACCTGGTCCGGCCAGAACGGCCCGGTTCTCCGCTCCTTCTCCCGCTGCCACGGCCCCAGGTTCCTGAACTGCCGGAACGCTATGATGTGGAGGACGATGAAGAATGCGGCCAGCGCCGGCAGGACGGCCACGTGAAGAAAAAAGAACCGCGAAAGGGTCAACTGACCCATCGTCGGCCCCCCGCGCCACAAGCGCCGCAGGAAGTCGCCCGCCAGCGGGACCGTCCCGGCCATGTTCGTGCCGACCTCTCCGGCCCAGTATCCCAGTTCGTCCCAGGGCAGCAGCGCGCCCATGAACGTCAGGCTTAACACGAGCAGCATCAGGCACGACCCCAATAGCCACGTCAACTCCCGCGGCTTCTTGTATGCACCCCAGATGAAGACACGGGCCATATGCGTTGCCAACAGAACCACGAACGCATTCGCCCCCCAGTAGTGCAGGCCGTGGATGAGCCAGCCGAAGCTGACGTACGTCCGCAGGTACATCACGCTGTCGTATGCGTGGTCGGTCGAAGGAACGTAGTACAGGAGCTGCCAGATGCCGGTGACAACCTGGATGGAAAAAATGAATAGCAGGCTGCTGCCGAATACATAGGCGTACGTCGGCCCGCCCGGGATGTCCTCCTCGAGGAACCAGCGGAGAACAGGCTTGACGGGCCAGCGCAAACCAACCCATTCGCCGATTCGCCCCATTGCTCCGCCCTTACACGGGAATCTTTTCGGAAGTGCCCGGCAGGAAGCGCTGCCACTGCACCCATAGCTCGCCGTTCTCGATCTTGTATTGCAGGGTGTCGAGCGCCCGAGGCGCCGGCCCACCCTTCACCTGCCCTGAGACCGCGAACACGCTCGCGTGACATGGACAGATGAATTCACGACTCTGCGGATGCCAACTGTAGTGGCACCCCAGGTGCGTACAGATGGGCGAAAACACCGTGACCTCTGTTGCGGACTTCTTGATCGCCCAGACGTCCTGTGTCTCCTGCTCACGCATGTAAGCATCCACGACGACATCCGAGAAGCTCAACTTGACAGGCTGCCCGATCGGCATGGAACCGAAACCCGGCACTTTGGTGTAGTGCAGTTTCGGCTTTCGATACAGGGGGCTGACCAAGGAACCCGCCATCGGCCACGCGATGGCAGCCGACACCAGGCCCAGAAGCACTCCGAAGGACTTCTTGAGAAACGCCCGCCGCCCGCTCTGCACGACGTCGGGAGCCTTATCGTGCTCCTCGCGCCCCCCGGCATCCTGCACGCCCATGTGTTCCTCCGTTTCGCCGATCTCTTCCACAGGCTCACGGAGCGACCGCAAGCATCAAAGCCCCCCCTACACGGCAACGGCCGCACAGCCGCACGCCCCCGCGGCGACCCTCGTCCATCGGCAGACGTACGAACCGGCCGGTCGCAGCCCCGCAAAGTCATGTCCTCTTCGCCGGGCGCTGACCGTGCCCTTCGCACGCCCTCTACTTATAGCCTACGAGGCCCAGTCTTTCAAGGCGCCCCCTTCCCTCGCGACCTTACGCGGCAAGGCGGCCCGGCCAGCGCGCTCCGCATGTCGCATGGCCCTGCTTTGCCGCACGAACGAACAACCCGACGGGCTTGCCGCAGCGGAGAGCTTGCCTCCTGCACCTGCCGCAGTTCAGCAAGCACTCATCCGCCTTAGGTCTGCACGCCGAGGCGGGCGGACGCCTCGGCAGCGGTTCCTTCCTTTTCCTGTCTGTAATGCTCAGCAGATGGCCTGCCTCGGCCTGTTGACTTCCCAAGGTCCCTTGCACTACAGTGGTGGACAGTGCTTGGGCCCGCGCCGGCCGCGCCTATCGGTGGGTGCGCGTTTTTCGGGGCGTACTCAATTGCGCCCCGCAGGCCAATCCTGCGACTGGCCGATGGCCCAGACGTGCTCGCGGTGCGCCCGTAGCTCAGCAGGATAGAGCGGCGGTTTCCTAAACCGCAGGTCCCGCGTTCGAGTCGCGGCGGGCGTACCACCCATCTTCGCTCTCATGAGGGGGTTATGGCATTCGTGCTGCGTCCGACCGCGCCCGCGTGGGTCAGTCTTGGGCCAGTCGGTCGGCGCCCCTCCCGGATTCGGCAGCACAGGGAGACCTCCGCGACACCCGACCATCTCGCATGCCCTTTGTCTAGGCAATCCGCAGGTCAACGCCGGGAGTACAACGACGCAACCGGGCATCTGGTCGGGGCTCGCACGCGCGAAGTCATTGCACTGGGCCGTCTAACCGGCAGGCCCTTGCCATCTCGGTTGCCCCAGGGCGAGCCGTGGAATCCGTCCACCGTGCGCGACGTCGTCAGGGGTGACCAGGTAGGCCACCGGCAGGACAAGCCCTGAGCGGCTGGCTGTTTCAAGGGCCGGAATTCAACGTCGCGCCGAAGTGGGATGGCCGTTCTGCAGAAGCGCCAATGTCGGCCACAGGCAGGCCGAGAGCCCGTCCCGATGATTCCGTGACCCGCCCCGCTGCCATGGTTGGAGGCGGCAACCATGGGCAGGCTAACGCCACTCCCACTGGCGCACGCTACGGCATTGGCCTTCCACGGCAAGCGCCGCTGAGTACCCAGGCCCTGCGTCCAGCAACTGAAGCGACCATGTCCGAGTTCCCTGCGACCCAAACTGCGCGCTCACCGTCTTGGGGACCCGCGACCGCAGGCCGGCGACTTCGAACTGGACAGGGGAGATCGACAGGCCACACCCCATGGCTTTCGACCATGCCTCCTTCAAGACCCAAAAGTCGACAAAGCCGGCAGGTCTCTCTGATTCCGGAAGTGCGTCCAGTGCCGCCGCCTCGCTGGCGGAAAGGAACTGCCTCGCCAGCTCTTGCACCTCCAGATCCTGGCGGATGACTTCGACGTCGATGCCCACCTCGCATCCCCGGGCCAGGGCATAGAGTGCCACATCCTCACTGTGCGACATGTTGAACCTGAGGTCGCCGGCCAAACAGGTTCCCGAGAGCCTCGGCTTACCGTGGGGGCCGTTTTCGAAGGCAAGGTGCGACGGCTCGGCACCGAGGCAGTGGCCAAGTATCTCCCTCAGGATGCCGTGCGACGCGACGAAACGCTGGCGGTCACGTTCGAAGGCAAACGAGGCTGCCCGCTCGCACTCACCGGGGCCCAGAAGACTCTGCAAGACATCGAGACGCTCCCTGCCCGCAGCCAGTTGCGCTTGCCAGACCCAGACCTCTCCCTTACCCGGCGCCGCTGGGCGGTTGGCTTGCATTGGTAGCTCTGCCTCGGGCTTGGCGTTCGCTATGCTGGGCCGGGCGGCACAGGCCGGTAGGACCGCCCGGAGCATTATAGCCGTGCGGCGCTTCCCGGTCACCCGCCTAAGCTTTCGCTTCGTCTCGTTCCGTCCTAAGTCATGATCTTCATCGCCCTGACGGGGCGGGGACACCGACCTGCACGGGCGCAGCCTTACCATCCCGCAGCCCGTCCCACTGCTTTCCGTCTTTCACCCATGCGGCCATGCGGGGACTCCCCGCTCAAACGAAGACAGGTGAATCCGATTCCCGCGTCTGGTCATGCCGGCCCAGGGACACCGGGATGTCCTGACCAAGGGAGGGACGTTCGCTTTCCTTCCTTTCTCACCGAGGCTATGATTGTCTCTCCGACCAATCGCCGCGAACGCTTGGGCTTGGCAGGTTCCGTCGGTGCGGTTTGGCCAGGGGGCTAGAGTGCCGTGTTCTCTGCTTTCGAGGGTTGATCTGTGCGCCTCCTACGGAACGCTATCTGGGTCCCGTACCGCCTGTTACGCTACTGCTGGCATGTGTGGGCGCGCTTGCGTCCCGCTGCCCGGGCCAGGGGAGTAAGCGTATGGCGGCTCGTCCGCGAGCAGGTGGCGCTGAAGCGACGGCGAGGGCTCACGCCCGCGGAGTACTTCTACTATGGCCTCGACGACCCAAGCATGCCCTGGGAAGAGAAGCTCACATACGTAGGTGGTTCGCTGCACCGGAAGCTCTTGTACCTTATGACCCCGGCTCGCTATCACTGCTGTTTCGACAACAAGCTGCTCTTCAAGAGGCTCTTCGGCAGCCTGGGCTTCCCTGTTGCGCGCCTCCTTGGGGTTTACGACCCGGCATGGGGACATACCGCGGACGGGGCGCCGCTGCGCACACCGGGCGACATGGGGAGTTGGATGTTTAGGTGTCGAGTCCAGGAAGCCGTGTTCAAGCCGATCGAGAGTGGCCAGGGACGGATGGTTCTTGTCGTCTCTGGTCGGAATCCTCGGAACGAGCACGAGTTCCTCCGACTCGATGGCACGCCTTGCTCTCCAGAAGCGATCTGCGCGTTCCTCAGCGATCGGGCTCGCTTGCGGGAAGCTTACCCCGACCGCGTGCCGATGCTTACCTTCCTGGTCGAGGAGCGTCTGCGGCCACACATGGCGCTGCGCGAACTGGTGGGCGAGACCTTGAGCTGTGCCCGGGTCACAACGCTGACGTCCCTTACCGGCGAGGTAACGATCTTGGAAACGGCAGTGAAACTTCAACCTCAGCCGACGGGGGTCGACAACGTAGCCCAGGGATCAATTGCGGTCGCGGTCGACCAACAGACGGGGGTACTGGGTACGGGCCTCTATCACGGTGAACCAACGTCCGCGCGTCGCACACACTTCAGAGACTCGGACGTGCGCTTCGAAGGGTTCAAGGTCCCGATGTGGGATGAAGTCATCCGGGTAGCAAGGTCCGCCGCCCTGGCCTTCCCGTATGCCCACACTGTCGGCTGGGACATCGGCGTAACCGACGACGGACCGTACCTAGTCGAAGGCAACCCAGCATGGGGAAACTTCCAGGCGGAATGCGGCGCAGGCCTCATGCGCGGGGCCTTCGGCGAGCTTGTGACGCAACTGCGCAATGTGCGTCGAGATTGGGACCAACACCTCACGAACCAGGCATTCTGATCGCCCGCCCTGCGTAGCGCTGGCGATGGCACTGATCGTGGCACTTTCCGATGTCCGTGGCAGGCCCGAGCGGCCGGCCGCCGGAACGCCTTTGTTGCTTCAAGTCCCCCTCCCCCGAAGTCGGCGCGAGCTTCGCCATCGAGCCTTCAGACAGACGCCTCCGGGACCGCAGGCACGCGCCCGGTTCTTGTGGATGGGCGATTCGCCTTCCGCCGTTGCGCACCCGTGACCCGAATCGCTCATGCATCGGTCGGCAAATGCCCACTGCTCCGTACTCGACAACGACTCTGAGCAGAAGCGCGGCGCCAACGCGGAACCGCGACGGCTTACCCCGGTCCTTACAGCAGTTCACATGGCCTTTCCACCACTTTCTACTACTCCTGGCCGCCCTGCTGGGAGGCCTCGACCAATTCCGCCAGTCGCTCGGCCAGGACGGCTACGTCTGGTTCCACGAGCATCTTCTCGTGCTCACCTGGTACCGTAAACTCCCTGGTACCGCGCATTGCCAGGCGGCGCCACGCGAGACGAGAGTCACGACCAACGCCTGGCCACGTGTCCCGGCCGAGAAATAGAACGATACTCCCGTCGAAGGGCTGCGGCCGGTAGAAAGGCATCCGACTCCTGTACAGCCGAACCATTGGAGCCAGATAGTCCGCCATCGTCGGCGCTTGCTGATCGTGGAGGCCTCCGCCTCTCTGGGGTATCGCCTTGCGCGCAGCCCTCTGAAACAGCCTCAGGCACTCTCGAATCTGCGCACGGGTCCCCCGACCCCGCACAGACATTCGCAGATCGTGCAGCGCACGGGCCACGCGGTTTGCCGCCCGCAACAGGGAGTTTCGCGAGGGGAATGGCGTGTCCATCAGCACCAGTAAGCCGACCCTCCTCCCGCTCCTGGCGAGCTGCTGGGCCATTTCGAAGGCAACGACGCCACCGCTGCACATCCCCCCCAGGAGATATGGGCCCTCGTCGTCCACTGCCCTGACCGCCTCTACATACCGCGCTGCGAGGCACCGGATGTCGAGTCCCTTCCTGCCGTATTCCAGAAGTTCAAGGGGGTGCAGTACGTAGAACGGCTGGTTCTCACCGAGGGCGTTCGCCAGGTGGCGGTAGGCAAGGGGGTTCATCGATGCGACACAGTAGAACGCCTTTCGCGAGCCCTCTCGGCGGAATGCCACCAGAGGTGAACGACTCTCGGCCTCCCGTCCCGCCTGGAGATGTTCGGCTATCTGGCGAACGGTCCGAAGCTGGAACAGCGACGCAAGGGGAATATCTGCGTCCAGCTCGAGCTTGATCCTGTGGAGCATGCGGACCGCCAGGAGGGAGTGTCCGCCCAGGTCAAAGAAGTCACCGGTGACGGACACCGCCGGCAAGTCCAGCAACTCCCGCCACATCTGAACGAGACGGGCCTCCAGCAGACTGTTGGGCTCAGCCTTGGTCGTCCGGAGCGGCGGTTCGTCCTCGACCGGGTCGGGGAGGGCATCCCTGTCGACCTTGCCGTTCGCCGTGATGGGCAGTTCGTGCATCGCCACGAAGGCGCCGGGGACCATGTAGTCCGGGAGCCTGTTCTGAAGGAAACCTCGCAAGTTCTCGTCCGTCAGTCTCACCCCCTCAGCGGGCACGAAGTAGGCGACCAGGCGTTTGCCTGGGCCGGTCTTTACCCGTATCGCCACTGCACACCTGCGGACCCCATCGTGTTCGGCGAGCACTGACTCGACCTCTCCCAGCTCGACGCGGAAGCCCCGGATCTTCACTTGTTCATCCGCGCGACCGAGGAACTCGATGTTGCCATCCGGCAGCCACCGGGCCAAATCGCCTGTGCGATAGAGGCGCTGCTCAGAACCGTTCGCAAACGGGTCTCGGACGAACTTCTCGGCGGTGAGCTCCGGGCGGCCTACATAGCCTCTCGCGAGACCATCTCCACCAATACATAGCTCTCCCGGCACGCCGACGGGTACAACCTGCAACTGGGCATCCAGAATGTAGACCGTCGTGTCTGTAATGGGTCGGCCGATCGGAACGGAACGAAGCGAGTCGCTCAGAGGACGCGGAATGGGATAGCAGCAGGCAAAGGTCGTCGCCTCCGTCGGGCCGTAGCAGTTGAGGATTCGGGCGTTCGGCAGCATTCTCAGGGCACGCCGGACGTGGGGCAGAGAAAGGGCCTCGCCTCCGGTCAGCACCTGCTTTACACTGGCCAGGACTGCGGGGTCTTCATCGATGACGGTGTTGAACAGCGAAGCCGTCAGCCAAACTGTCGTCACGCCATGCTCGCGGATCGTCTTGCCGAGCGCGTGCAGCGAGGGCACACGATCCTCCAGGATGACGCATCTGCCCCCGTTGAGGAGCGCGCCCCACAGCTCAAAGGTCGACGCATCGAAGGAGATGGGGGCTGCGTGCAAGATAGCCTGTCCTCCGTCGAGTTCAGCGTAGCGGGCTCCCCGCACCAGTCTGACGACGCCACGATGACAGACCTCCACGCCTTTGGGACGGCCCGTCGACCCGGACGTGTACATGACGTAGATGCGGTCCTCCGCTGCGCCCTCCAGAGCAAGGTCGCCGGAGGCATGGGCCTCGACTGCCGTCCGCAACCCATCAACGCGCAAGATAGGTAGGCCGCAGGCCGGCAGACCGTCTGCGCTCGCGTTCGTCGTGAGGACCAGCTCCACGCCCGCGTCCTCAACCATGAATTCGAGGCGGCGCACCGGGTAGGAGGGGTCGAGCGGGACGTAGACGCCTCCGGCCTTGACCACGGCCAGGACACATTCCACAAGGCCAATCGACCGCTCCATGAAGATACCGACCGCCGTGTCCCGCTTGACACCATGCTCCCGTAGGAACCGGGCGAGTTGGTTCGCCCGGGAGTTAAGCTCCCCGTACGTGACTCGCCTTCCGTTCTCCTCGAGGGCTACCGCCTCTGGAGACCGTGCGGCCTGCTTCTCGAACAGTTCGTGCACGCGCGACTGTCTCGGGTAATGCACGCGCTGGACGCCCCATTCCTCGACGATCATGCGGCGCTCAGTCGGCCCTACCATGGGAATGGCTGAGACGGTCCACTGCGGATTGGCCGCTGCATTCCGGAGTATCTCAATGAAATGGCCGCACATGCGCCGGACCGTCGCCTCTTCGTAGAGGTCCGTAGCGTATTCCCATGTCAAGGCGGTGCGATCGTTTCGCGTCCCCACATGGATGCACAGGTCGAACTTCGCCAATCCACTGTGCGTACGCCCCCGAGTAATGGTCAGACCGGGGAGGACAAGATCGGCGCGTTGCGCGTTCTGATATGCCAGGGTCACCCGGAGGAACGGCGGCCGGCTCGGGTCGCGATCCGGCTCCAGTTCGGCCACCAGCATCTCGAAAGGCAGTTCCTGGTTGGCGAATGCATCCGTGGCGACCTTCCTGACCCGTGCGACAAGTTCGGCAAATGAGGGATTGCCGGACAGGTCGACCCGAAGCACGATCATGTTCACGAAGAAGCCGATCAGTCCCTCGATCTCGCTTCGATCTCTTCCCGCCACCGGCGTTCCGATGGCAATGTCGGTCTGGCCGCTGTAGCGGCTGAGGAGCACAGCAAGCGCGGCGAGCGTAACCATAAAGGGCGTTGCAGCCTGCGCACGCCCGAGCGCGGCAACTGCGTCCATCAGATCATCCGTGAACTCCTCCTGGTACACATCGCCCTCGTGGGTCTCGCGCGCAGGCCTGGGGCGGTCAGTCGGGAGGTCTGCGTGGGGCATGTCCGCCAGCGCATGCCGCCAGTAGTCGAGTATCCTCGCCAGTCGTTCCCCCTTCAACCTTTCTCGCTGCCAGACGGCATAATCGACGTAGCGGACGGGCAACGGCGGCACGTCAGCAGTTTCCCCCCGTCTGCGCGCCCGGTAGAACTCGCCAAGTTCACGAAATAGGACGTCCTCCGACCAGCCGTCCGTAGCAATGTGGTGGATAACCAGGAGCAGCACGTGATCGACCGAAGTCATCCGGATCAGTCGCGCCCGCAGCATGACGTCGCGCGACAGGTCAAATGCGGCCCGTGCCTCTGTCCGCAGGACATCGTCGAGGCGCGCTTCCCTCACGTCCTCGCGCTCGTGGCTCAGATCGATCACCTCAAGACCCGCCCGGACCGCGGGATTGACGGTCTGGAGCGGTACGCCGGACGGTGCGCTGAATGTCGTGCGCAGCGGTTCATGCCGGGTCACCAGATCCGAGAGGGCGAGTTCCAGTGCCTCGGCGTCCAACTCGCCCTGCATCCGCAGAACCACGGGGGTGTTGTACATTGGCGACTCGGGCTCGAGTTGATCAATGAACCAAAGTCGCTGCTGGGCGAAGGAGACCGGATAGGGCCCCGGTCCTTTTGTCACGGGGATCCGATCCGCTGCAGGACGCGCGGCCGTCTGAGCCAGCAACAGTTCCTCGAAGGCCCGTCGTTCTTCGAGCGACATCTTCGCGATGCGGGCTGCGATGTCTTCCGAGGCCCGGTTGGCCCCAGCGGCCGTGGCCGATCCCGTAGGCTCTCCTGCCGGCGCCCGCTGCAACTTCTGCCGCTCCTCCAGAATGGCTGCGAGGCCCGCGACCGTAGGCGAGCGGAACAACCAGGCCAGGTGGATTTCAAGCCCTAGCGAATCCCGCAACCGGGAGACCACTTGTGCCGCCAGGAGCGAGTGGCCTCCGAGATCGAAGAAGTTGTCGCCAGTCGAAATGTGACCGAGTCCAAGCGCTTCCTGCCAGACATCCGCCACTGCCCTCTCCATGGGTGTGCGGGGCGCCTGCGCTTCGGCCCCCCTGGCGCCGGCTTCAGGCGCTGGCTCAGGCAACGCGTGACGGTCAAGCTTGCCGGCGGACGTAAGCGGTATGGCGTCCAACCTAACGAAGGCACGCGGCAGCATGTAATACGGTAGCCTCTCCGTGAGGAATTCGAGCAACTGCCTTCTGTGGGGCTCATTGTCAGGAGCCGCGCTGTAGTACGCGAGAAGCTGCAGAACGCCGCTCTCATTCCGCCTTGCCACGACGGCCGCCTCCAGAACACCGGGGTGCCGGCGCAGCACCGTCTCGACATCCCCGAGTTCCAAACGGAAGCCGCCTAACTTGACCTGATCGTCGAGCCGGCCGATGAACTCCAGGTTCCCGTCTGGCCTGAACCTGACTCTGTCTCCCGTCCGGTAGAGCCTGCTCGCCGGACTGTCACTGAACGGGTCACGTACAAAGCTGTGCCTGCTCAGTCTGGGCCTCCGGAAGTACCCCCGGGCCAGGCCCGCGCCTCCGATGTACAACTCACCCGGCACCCCAACAGGCAGCTGCTGCATTCTGCCATCGAGCACATATACCTGGACGTTCGGGATGGGCCTGCCGATCGGCACCGTTGCCCCGGAGTTGACCAGGATACTGCGGGTAACCTCACAAGTTGTCGCGCCAACAGTTGTCTCTGTCGGTCCGTAGTGGTTGGCAACGCGGCAGCCACCGATCTCGAGCAGGTGGCCGGCCAGTTCGCTGGGCAGGGCCTCCCCGCCTGAGATCAGCCAAGTGCGCGGGAGGACCCCCTGCAGACTCCCGCCAGCTCTGAGCAGGGACAGGTGCGAGGGCGTGATCTTCAGCACGTCAACCGGATTCCGCGCCAGATATGCCTGGAGCTTGCGCCTGTCCAGGCCCGTCTCCTCAGGAACTATGACGATACAGCCTGCCGAGGTCAGCGCCGGGAAGATGGTCGTCTGGCTCAAGTCAAAGGCGAGAGGCTGGATCATTGCGAAGCGTGCTCGCGCTCCGAAGTGGAAGACGTCTCCGATGGCAAGGCAGTAGTTGAGAAGGGAACGGTGCTGAATCAGCACTCCTTTCGGCGATCCGGTCGACCCGGACGTGTAGATCATGTACGCGGGATCGTCCGGTGTGGCCGTGCCCGGTGGGTTCTCGTCGCCCCCGCCGACGCCGGGGTCCCACTCGAGGTCCAGGCATACCGTCTCCGGCGCGGAGTCGGGCACGCCCGATCGCTGACCACTCGTTGTGAGGACGGCCACGGGGGAGAAGTCTTCGAGCATCTCAGAGAGGCGCAGGGCGGGGACCGTGTAGTCCAGAGGCACATAGGCGCTCCCGGCCTTCAGGACGGCCAGCACAGCCACGATCGCCTCAATCGAGCGTTGCATGTAGATGCCAACATAGGTGCCCGGCCCGGCCCCCCTGGCAATGAGGTAATGGGCCAGGCGGTTGGCTCGGGCGTTCAGTGCGCCATACGACAGCTGCATGTCGCCGAAGACGACGGCCGGAGCTTCAGGATCCTCCGCGGCCCGAGCCTCGAAGAGTTGGTGGACGCAGGTGTCGAGAGGGTAATCGACTGCCGTCCGGTTCCACTCGGCCATGAGACTGCGCTCGTCTTCGGAGGGGCCAAACGGAAGCTCGAACACCTTGCGGGAGGGCTCGGATGCTCCGGCGGCCAGAATGTCGCGCAGGCGCTCAAGCATCCGGGCTGCCGCTCCGTCCCTGAACAAGCCCACCTTGTACCTACAGCAAAGCCTCAGCCTGCCCGACTTGCGCCTGGCCTCGAACGTCAGGTCAAATTCGGCCGCATTTGTCTCCTGGTCGGCGACCGCCAAAGTACACTCACCCAACCGGCAAGGGAGTCGGTCGAGAGCGTGGTACTCAAACATGACCCTGAAGATCGGCGAACTACCGGCATCTCGCTCCGGCTTCAGTGCTGTCACGAGCCGGTCAAAGGGCAGTTCCTGGTGGGCGAGTGCGTCCAGCGTCGTGGCGCGGGCTCGGAGCAGGAGCTCAAGAAACGTCGGCGCGTCGGACACGTCGATCCGGAGCGCCAGCGTGTTGACGAAGCACCCGACCAAGTTCTGGAACTCCTTCTTCGGCCTTCCTGCGCTTACCGTGCCAAACACCACGTCATGCTGCCCTGCATAACGGTGCAACAGCGCGGCAAAGGCAGCCACGATGACTATGTCCTCCGTTGCTCGCTCCCGCCTGGCAAGGGACGCGACCGCCTCGCTCACTTCGCGCGGAACATCCAATGTCACCAAAGCGCTCTCGCTGCCGGGGACGGCCGGACGCGGCTTCTCCGTTGGAATCTCCAGAACAGAAGCACCCGCCAGCTGGCCTCGCCAATACTCGATGTGCCTATTTATTTGACTGCCAGAATGGCGATCCTGCTCCCAGGCCGTGAAATCAATGTAATCGGCATCCAGATCGGCCAGCGTTGGGACCCTCTCCTCGGTGGCCGCCTCGTAGAACTCGACCAGGTCTCGCAGAAACACGGCGGTGGACCACGCGTCGAAGGCTATGTGGTGGAACACCACAATCAGACGGTGCTGGGCAGGCGCCAGCCGCAGGAGGGACGCCCGCAACATGAGGTCTCTGGCCAAGTCAAACGGCCTGCGGGCCTGGGCCAGGGCCAGGCGTTCGGCTTCGTCCTCGACAGCGGACGCAGGTAGGGTGGTTAGATCGGTGAAGACCCAGTCCACTGGCCGCGGCTCACCCACTATCTGGATCGGTTCCGTGCCTTCCATTGTATAGTTCGTGCGCAGCACGGCATGTCGCTCGACCGTTCTGTTGAGCGCGCCGTGCAGAGCCGAGACATCCAGGGGACCGCCTATCGTCAGTGCCTTCGCTACGTTGTGGACGTGGCTCTGCGGCTCCAACTGGTTCAGGAACCACATGCGTCTCTGGCACGAAGACATGGCATGCGATCTGCGATTCGTCCCTTGCCTGTGCGGAAGAGTCATCTCGCGTCCAGACATGCAGGCATTCCCTTCCATCCTTGCGTTGTCCAGCAGGCACCGCACCCCGCCTCGCAGGACGACCTCGGGTGTGTTAAGACCGCCGTGAACAATCAGTCCCTCTTTGCAGCGCTCAGGATTGCGCCCTTCAGCGGTCGCCTTGTGCCCTCTCCTCGGCCTCGGACCTCGTAACGGCCCTTGCCGCCATCTGCGCGACTATCCGCACCGCCAGTTGCTCCACAGTCGGGAACTCAAGAATCAGTCTGACCTCAGGCTCCACCCGGAACGCATCCCGCACGCGGGCAAGGATCCTCGCCGCGGCCAGCGACGTGCCGCCCAGGTCCAGGAAGTCGTCGGCCATGCCCACGGGTTCCACTCCGAGCACCTCGGACCAAATGCCCCCGAGCCTCGCCTCCACTGGTGTCCGCGGTGCCACCACGTCGACATCGAGTTGCGGGCGTGAACCGTCTGGCTTCGGCAGGGCCTGGCGGTCAATCTTGCCCGTCGGCTGGCGCGGGAGTTCGTCCATGAATACGAAGGCCGTCGGCACCATGTACTGGGGAAGCTGCTTCGCAAGCTGCCGACGCAACACGCTGACGTTCTGCCGCCTCCCCGATGCGAATGAAAGATATGCAACCAGACGGCCCTCACCTGAGTTGTCCTCAATGGTGGCAACCGCAGTTTCCTTGACACCCGCTATTGCACCCAAGGCCCCCTCGACCTCGGCGACGTTGACTCTGTAGCCCCTTATCTTGACCTCAAAGTCCCTGCGTCCCAGATGCATGAGGTTGCCGTCGGCAAGGATGCGGCCCAAGTCGCGCGTCAGGAAAACGCGATCCGCGCGGCCGTCGGGGTCGTGCACGAAGGATGCGGCTGTGAGGTCGGGCTTGTGCCAGTACCCGGGGGACAGATGGTGCCCGCGGACGGCCATTTCTCCTGTCTGACCTTCCGGCACACGCTGCCTTGTCTGCAAGTCGAGCAGCAGAACTTCGGCTCCCTGCACCGGCCGACCGCAAGGAACCACCTCCTTCCCCGCATGGTGGCACAGCCATTCCTGCGCGGCCCCCCTATCGTCAATGAGGAAGTGCGTGATGATTCCAGCCTCCGTGGAGCCAAGGTCATAAAGCAAGCCGCAGTCTGCTGGGAAGACCTCATAGAAACGCTCCACGTCGGCCCAGTAGAGTGTCTCCCCACCCGTATAGACATGGCGCAGCGTAGAGGCGTCGGCCCTTCCCTGCAAGCCCCGGACGATGGCCCGCAGGAGTGACACGATCAGTTGCGCGATGGTGACCCGCTGCCGGGTGATCGCCTGCACGAGGCGCTCGGGCGAATCGAAGCCGAAACGGACGTACGCCGCACCGTTCAGGAGGGCCCCCATGAGCGCCCAGACCGTTCCCGTGTAAGCCAGCGAAGTCGGACAGGCGATGCGGTCTTCGGGCCCTACGCGCAGGTCGTGCGTATAGATGGTGGCCAAGTTCAGAAGATGCCCGTGTGTCTGGACGACCCCCTTTGGCTCGCCCGTTGACCCGGATGTATAGAAGATGTAGGCATTGGCCTCCGGCGGGACATGGACCCCGAGGTTCCGGTCGGACGCCGAGGATTCAGTAGCCTCGGCGAGAATGATCTTCTGCCCTGGCTGCTTCATCTCGTCGGCCAGTGCTGCGCAAGCCGCCTCCGTGAGCAATAGCTCTGAACCGGAATCGGCGGCGATCCGTGCCCGTCGCGCCGCCGGATAGCCGGGATCGACCGGGACCACGGCCCTGCCGGTCTTAAGCACAGCCAGTTGCGCGACGATGCTGTTCAGCGGCCCGCCGAACAGGACCACCACCGGTTCATCCCTCGCCAGACCTTCCTCCAGCACTGCATTCGCCAGACGGTTGGCCCTTCGATTCAGCTCGTCGTAACACACCACCCGGTCGCCAAAGGCCACTGCCGGGCGCATGCCTTGGTCCGTCACGAGCAGTTCGAACCGTTCAGGCACAGACATTGATAGAAGCGCCTCCAAGCCGGCCGATGGCAACAACACGCGGATCGGGCCGGATCATGAGTCTCAGGCTCGCGGCTCAGATAACGCTGCACCGATCCGAAGGCTCCGCCTGACAGCGGATGTGCATGGGGTCTCCCATCGGCAAATCCAGTACCGCAAGCAGATGTCGAGACATGTGCACCGTAAAATATTATCCGGAAATGCTTTGCCGCAATGCTCGGCAACCCGGGACCAGGTGGCGTGTTGACTTTCGTGGACGCTGTCTCGCTGCCAGCATCGTCCCCGCCTCCCGCGCTCAATGTGGAGTGTGTCCACGCCGAACGGGGCCGGCCAGTTCCTGACCACTCTCAGAACTCTTGCCGCTATGTCGGCCACGCCGACAACCGGCTATCCTGACGTGTCAGGTGTTAGCCTCGCCCACGCGATCCGATCAGCCGGAAGACGGTGGTCCGCCGTGGTGTTGGCTGCCACGACTGCCAAGCTGGGATGAGCGCCGCCCCCGGCCATGCACAGGCCCGGACCGATCATCGGCCTGAGCCAACACAGCCTGGGGATGGTAGTGAGGAGCCCTTCTTGGCCGGGCCCCTGGCCTGACCGTCGAACTACCCGCAACGCGTGTCGGTTGTGCGCGTCACGAGTGTGCACGAGAATCAACACGGACGGCGCAGGGGCGCGCAGAAGTCAATGGAACCATCGTCTGAATGCTTTGTCGCCCGATTCGTCGGTTTCGGGCGCCCGTGGCATGGGATTTGAGGGTCCCACCCTTCCTTGGGGCTTCTTCATCCGAGCCAGTGCCGGGTGGCGCAGATCCCATTTACGGGTGCGCGCCAAGCAAGTGGAGGGCTGCGGTGAGCGGAGAGCCGGAGCGGCGGACGGCGTCAGCGAACGGCGCGGAACCAGAGGCCGAAGGGGCAGTCCCGTGCCGCGAGGGGGAGATCGAGACTTCCGTCCCCGACCGCTTCGAGGAGCAGGTGCGCCTGCACGGAGGCTTGATCGCCGTAAAGTGCGGCGACTTCGCGATCACCTACGAGGAACTGAACGCGTCCGCCAACCGCGTAGCCTGGGCGTTGCTGGATCGGCTCGGCGAGGGCGAGGAGCCGGTCCCCCTGCTTTTCGGGAACGACGCGGCGATGGTGGCGGCCATGCTTGGCGCGCTCAAGGCGGGCAAGGCCTACGTGCCCCTCGACCCCGACATTCCGTCCGAACGCACCGGCTACGTTGTAGGCGACTCCGAGGCTCGGCTGATCGTGACGGACGGCCAGAACATAGCCCTCGCGCGGCAGACGGCGCCGGATGGCGCCCGGGTGGTAAACGTGGACGATCTTGCCGCATCCGCCGCGGACGGCGATCCTCGTCTGCCGATCGCCCCCGACCGGCTTGCGTTACTCATGTACACGTCCGGCTCAACCGGCCGGCCGAAGGGCGTCATGCTGACGCACCGTACCGCCCTCCGCGACGGCCGCGTCCCAGCTTATCATTACGGGCTTCAGCCGGGGGACAGATGCGCGCAGACGGGTTCCCTGGCGCTGGGAGGCTTCTTGCGCCGCCTCTACTCTTCTCTGCTGAACGGCGCCACGCTCTGCTTGTACGACGCCAAGAAACGGGGCCTGGCCGGACTGGTGGACTGGCTACGGGCCGAGGAGATCACCATGCTGGGCGCCCGGGCCGTCTTCGAGGGGCTTACGGCAAACCTGAAGGAAGGCGAGATACTGCCGAGTGTCCGGCATATCTCGTTCGGCGGCGATGTGGTCTACAGGCACCATGTGCTCCAGGCGCGGCGGTTCACCCGCCCCGAGTGCGTCATCCAGTCCAACCTGGGGAGCACCGAGGCTGGCAGCATCGCCCGCTACACCGTGCCGCGCGACATGGAGCTACGCGAACTCGTCATGCCGGTCGGCCGACCGCTGCCCGGCATGGAAGTCCTCATCCTTGACGAGGAGCGGCACCCTGTCCGCGACGGCCAGGTCGGAGAGATCTACGTGCGCAGTCGCTATCTATCGCGGGGCTACTGGCGCCGCCCGGATCTGACGGGGCGGGCCTTCTTCCCCGATCCGGACGGCGGCGATCGTCGCATCTACCGAACGGGCGACCTCGGCATGTTCGGACTCGACGGGCTGCTCAGGCATCGGGGCAGAGCCGACTTCCAGCTCAAAATCAGGGGCTACACCATCCAGGCTGGGGATGTGGAGGCCGCCATGCGCGAGTTGGAGGACGTCACGGAGGCCGCCGTAACGGGCCAGGAACGGACGGGCGGAATGAAGCGCCTTGTGGCCCACCTGACTTCGCCGCCCGGGATGCGCCCGACGGTCACCAGTCTGAGGCAGGCGCTGGCGCGGGCCTTGCCCGACTACATGGTACCGGCGGCCTTCGTCTTCCTGGACGAGATGCCGAAGACGCCTCTGGGCAAGATCGACCGCAGGGCGCTGCCACCGCCGGGCACGGCGAGGCCCGAGTTAGCGAATCCGTTTGTCGCGCCCCGTACACCAATCGAGGAAGCCCTGGCGGCCGCGTGGCGGGACGTCCTCGAACTCGACGAGGTGGGTGTCAACGACAGTTTCCTTGACCTCGGTGGCAACTCGCTGCTGGCCGCGCGCGTCATCAACCGAATCCGGAACGAGTTCGTCGCCGAAGTAGAGGTCAGCTCCATGTTCGCCAAGCCGACTGTCGCCGCGCAGGCCGTGGCCGTGCTCCAGGCCCAGGCCAGTTCGCTCGGGCCGGAGGCCGTCTCTGAGCTTCTCAAACGAACTCGGCAATGAGGGTCGGCCTTGCTGTGGGCTCTGCGCTGTCGGCGGCGCGGCGTGCTCGTCCGTTTTCTGAGTGCCCATGCCTTCCGAAGAAGTCGTCTCAGCCAGAGAGCGCCAGGCCGAGGTCCCATGCGGCAGTTGCGCCAATTGGACACGCCGCTCCGTGGAACTGGGATCGAGCTCGATGCGCCGTATGAAGACCCGCACGAAGCGCCGCTTCTCGTGTGCGGTACCCTCGGCCATCACCTGCGGAAAGGTGCCCATGTAAGGCAGCATCTCGTCAGTCAGAGCGTCCAGGTCGGGTTGCGCCCCCGCCTTCGCCTCGAGTTAGGCCAGGCGGGCGTCCAGGGCCCCGATGGCCTTCTTCAGCTCCGCAATGCGGCGGTCGGCAAACTCCCGGTTGGTCGGGGTCAGGTTGTCCAGGATGTTGTCAACCGTGCGCAGGGCCCGACGCTCCCTGACTGCCCGCTGTCTCTCCGCGGAGGCGCGGCATCGGGGCCGCCCCCCTGCGACGCGATCATGCACCCCTGGCGCTCTTGGGCTGACGTGTATGACGCCTGGAAAGATGCAGGACGGTCTTAGTACCCTTCAGTAACGGCCCAGTTCCCGGGCGGTCTCCCACAGGGCGGCCATGTTCTCCTTGGGGATGCCGGGTATCCCCTGGTCGGGCTCGCAGACATAGCCTCCGTCCGGCTTGAGGATGCCCATGACCCGCCTGACCTCGGCGCGTACCTCTCCAGGCGTCCCGTTCGCCAGGACGGCCGTGTCAATCGCCCCCGCCAGGGCCATGCGACCGACGGTCTCCCGTTTCAATCTTGCCAGATCGTTCGCGCGCGCTTGGACCGGGTTGAGTATGGTGACGCCGAGTTCGGCCAGGTCCACGGCCACGTCCTCCACGCAGCCGCAGCTGTGGAAGTCGATGATCGCACCCTCCCGCACCACGTTCTCGAAGCAGTAGCGGTACTCAGGCAGGATGAACTCCCGAAACATGGTGGGCGAGATCATCAGCGCGCGCTGCGAGCCGAGGTCCTCCGAGAAGCTGACGGCATCCACACCCAGTTCCAGATAGCGATCGAAGATTCCGCGCGCGAAGTGGGCGATCCTGTGGAGGAACTCGTGCATTTCCGCGGGGTGAGTCACAAAAGCCATCAGAAAGCTGTCCATGCCCATAATGGCCCATGCACGTTCGAAGAGCAGATACGTAAGGTCACCCCGGACGAGCTTCTCGGCGCGATCGACTGCTTCAAGGTCGGGCCGCATCTGATCGGTGAACAGCAGGTCTCCCGGATTCGGAAACGCGAAGTCGTCCAGACGGTCAAGCGAGGGCAGAGGGTTGCCTTTGGGGAAGGGCACCGTTCCCTCGATGCCGATCTCCCATCTCACCCCCCACAGGTCGGTCCAGTTCTCCATGTGGAAGTTGCCGGCGAACTGGAAGTAGTGCCAGATCTGTTCATTGCCGAGGGGAACGTGCTCGGGACTGCCGAAGCGGATGGCCTCCAGGAAGTTCTCCTTGGCGTTCATTGCGAAGCGTCTCCTGTGCGTCCTCAGCGAATTGGGGCATTCTGAGGCGTCTGAGGTGGTACGGTTCCTGCCGGGTCAGGCCCTGCTGTGAGCTTGACACTGGCGGCCGCCGATGTCAAACCTATTCTGCTCTCATCCCCAGGCTCCCCGGGGGTCCATCATGCACGGTCAGGAGTGACACCAGCGACAGTGTTGGCAGCGCCTCCAGCGCGCCAATCACGTCGAGCAGGCTGGGGTCGGTGTAGATGTCCATGGTGACGTCGAGGCTTGAATGACGAATGACAGCTTGGGCGGCGCGAAGCCGCCTGACGCAGGCGAGCGCGTTTGACACGCATTTTCTTGGGCGTAGAATCTCGGCTGCCTTGGCTGCATTCTGGCTTACTGGGCGTGGGGGACAGTCTCATTGCCAGGAGGTAAGCGCCCCTCACGGCAAGGGCCGTCAAATGTGACACCTCGGATTTGGAGGCAAGACGTCAAATGCCAAGCATGATTGTCGCGCCTCAACCTATCGCTGTCGAGGAGGGCGCCAAGGTCTTGATGGAGGGCGGCAACGCCGTTGATGCCGCTGTGACCTGCGCCCTGGTTCAATCTGTCGTGAGCCCGCAGATGTGCGGCATCGGCGGCTATATGATCCTGAACTTGCATGTTGCTGGCCCGATGGCCGGTTGCCTGTCTATCAGTTTGGACGCTCCTGCCCTTGCGGGTTCCAAGGTGTCGCCGCAGATGTGGCAGGAGAAACTCATCCGTCCCAATCCCGATGGGTGGGGGTACTTTCTCGAGGGCAAGGTGAATGAACTCGGGTACCAATCCATATGCACGCCAGGCACTGTTAAGGGACTCGCCGCCATGTTGGAGCGCTGGGGGACGTTTTCCTGGGAGCGCGCTATCGGGCCCGCGGGGCGCCTTGCCGAAGACGGTTTCATGGTAGATAGCCACTTGGCCGCTGGTTGGAGGAAGAGGACAGGGTACTCCGAATCGTCCACGTTGCTCGATTGTATCGTGGGCAACGCGGAAGCGCGCCGCATCTACCTCAAGAAGGATGGCGCGCCGTACGACGAGGGGGAGATTCTGCACAACCCCGACTATGGGCGCACGCTGCTCCATCTTGCCGAACGGGGCACGGATGACTTCTATCACGGTCACCTCGCCCGCCGTATCAGCGACGACCTCGCTGCGAACGGCAGCTTCCTGACGGCAGAGGACTTGGCCAGATACCAGGTGCGCAACGGCGCATCAGTCCTTGGCACCTATCGCGGCTTTACAGTTGCCACTGCACCGCCGCCGCACGGAGGGCCGACATTGCTCGCCATTCTTAACATCCTGGAAGGCTACGACCTTGCCGCAATAGGCCACAACTCGCCCGACTATGTCTTTCTCGTGTCTATGGCGATGAAAGCAGCCTTTGCCGATCGCAATCCCTACATGGGCGACCCGGAGTTTGTGGACGTGCCGCTGGAGTGGATGATCTCCAAAGACCGCGCCGCAGAATGGCGGCGGCATATTGATGCCGGCAAACCCATCCAGATCGGTTTCGCATCCCCCGAACCGGCTGACACGACGCACGTCAGCATCGTGGATGAGCACGGCAACTGTGTCGCCCTGACCCATTCGCTGGGCATGTCGTCGGGCGTCATCACGCCAGGGCTGGGGTTCATGTATAACAACTCAATGGTCAATTTCAATCCTCTGCCGGCTCACGCTAACTCCATTGCTCCGCGCAAGGGGCGGACAACCGGCATGGCGCCCACCATCGTTTACGGCAGAACGTTTGGACAAGGCATGAATGACAGGCCGGTGTTGGTCATCGGTGCCCCGGGCGCGACGCGCATCATTACGTCCATCGCGCAGGTTGTTCTCAACGTGACCGACTTCGGCATGGGCATCAGCGAGGCGGTGCTTGCGCCCCGCTTCGACTGCCAGGGGGACTTGATCAAGTGTCAAGCGCGCATCCCTGAATACGTCTGCGCCGAAGTCCGGAAGAAGCATCCGATTGAGCGCCTTCCGCAAAGCCATGGCGGCTTCGGCCTCGTTCACGCCATTGCCATAGAACCCGAAACTGGGGTGCTGTCGGGCGCTGCGGACATCGGAAGCGGCGGGATGGCGCTGAAGATTTGATATCCGAGGCAGGAGCAAGCTCGAAAGCGGCAGAGACCGACAAGTCGTTCAAGAGCGGCCTTCCCGGATTCCTGATCCGTCAGCTCATCGCACCGGAATAACTGGCCAGCCGCGCCAAGAGATGTTTGTGGTCAAGAGCCTGTGCCGGCCATGGAAGGGGTCCAAATTCGTCAGGCAATAGGACCCCGTTTCTAGAGAAGCCTCACGTCGCGTCATCTGGCGGGACACGGCCGCCTATGAAGAAGCGAGGCCCCAACATGCAGCTGTTCCGGAAGCGGGCCTCCCCTTGCGAGACTGCAAAGTGGGTCACTGATTGGGTCAGTCGCCACTTGGTGGCCACTTGTCAGTGACTGCTCAGTGACCTGCAAACCACTTGCAGGCCTCGTTTTTGCCCTAAGATGGCCTCGTAAACCATTTGCGCATATGAACTTAAGATCGGGCGCATATCTTCCTGAACCGCAGGTCCCGCGTTGGAATCGCCGCGGGCGTACCACCTATCATGTTGTCAGCCAAACGCTCACGACACAAGGTAGCGCCACATTATATACCGTTAAGGCACGGGGTGGGTCAGTTTTGGGTCAGTCGGCTTTCTTCCCAAGTCCGCCAGTACAGGGAGGCCCTCGCGACATTCGACCATCCCGCGTGACATTTGGCTAAGCAATCCGCATCTCCCCCAGCCTCCTGCAAGGCCAGGCAGTGAAGCATACCCCTAAGCGGTCCGCCGGAAGTCTTCTATCGCTCCCCTGCCTGCCACACGGTAGGAGCATCACATCAGCCCGTTGAGTGCTACTACGGGACGAGCGCCGCACATTAGAAGACTAACGTAAGACCGCCTAGATGAGTTGCGCGCTTGACTCTGCGCGCCCCAAAAGTTACGGTGCTGACGGCGTGATCGAACCATTGAGGAGGATAAGATGCGCGACCGACTGACCACTAAGTGGCACGGTGTCCGGATCACGGTTCTGAAGAAGCACTTCCATAAGGACTTCGTCGAGCAATATACTGCGAAGCCGGAAGATTGGACCGAATGCAGGCATTTCCAGGTGGGCCAGGAGTTCGTTGTGTCAAAAGAGGTCCCGTGGCAGATGCCAGAGGGATTCTGTGGCTGGGCATGGGCGGATATCCAGAAGCTTGTCCTCGGAATAGCCAGGGGGGCACAGGACGTGTTCGTCACATGCTGCACCGACGGGTATCGCCCCGTCATATTCAAGTTGGAGAAGGTGCAGGATAGCGCGGGATGAACGGCAGCTTTGCCGTTTGCCTCTTGAGGAGTCCTGCCATTTACCGCCGCAAACTCCGCTCCGTACCCCAGAAACGTCTGCGTCAGGCCGAGGCGTTGCCAGATCGAGGGCCGGTGCGAGACTTTGCGGACAACACAAGGCGGGAAGTGAGTTATGTGTCACACGTTGCCGGGGGCGATGCCTCGATGCTCACGAGGGATTCCGGTCATGCATCCACGAAGAAAGACAGGAGGGCTCGCGGCTGTGCTACTCATCACAGGCGTTTGCGCATCAGCCTCAGGCGCCAAGCTCGTCGATGTTCGGACCGTTGATGAACAGTATGTGATGGTCCACTGGCTCGACGGACAGGTCGAGTACAGGGACGACGGCGAGGGCCCCGGTGCGTTCGGGGGCCACGAAAACCCCGTCGGCGACGTCGTCATACGTTACGAACCGGCACTCGATACCGCCAAAGCGGTCGAACCAGGCAGCTACACGATCATCTCGCAGGATGACCAGAACTACGCAGCCGCCACCCACCCGACCAGGGCGTACCGCAAGAGCAAGGTCAACGGCACGGACCACGCGTGGCCGGAAGCCAACTACGCCCTCGAACACACAGTCTTCCTGGAGCTGCCCCACAAGCTCCAGCAAGGCAAGAGCTACACCCTCACGATAGCGCCCGAGACCAACAGCAACACCGCATCCGCCGGTTTCCGCTTTGACATCTTCAGCAGCGTCTCCGAAGCCATCCACGTCAACATCATCGGCTACAACCCCGACCATACGGCCGTCAAGTCGGCCGATCTCTACATGTGGCTGGGCGACGGCGGCGCCCGGGATTACTCCAGCTATGTTAGCCGCAAGGTCATCCTCTATAACGTTGATTCCCAGCAGCAGCACGAAGTCGGCCAGGTGTCGTTGTGGAAGCCCCAGGGCCCGGACGTCGGCAACTGGAACCTGACCAGGTCGGATGTGTGGAACTGCGACTTCTCTTCATTCACTGGCACAGGCAGATTCCGCCTGGTGGTTGACGGGATTGGCTGCAGCCCGGAGTTCGTGATCAGCCGGGATGTCTACTATGAGCCATTCAAGACCTCGGTGCGCGGGTTCTTCTACATGCGCATCGGCATGGACAAGAACTACAACCCGCCGCCGCGTCAGCCGCGGTTCATCCCCGACGTGGATCCCCCCGGTTTCAAGGTCTACCGGACGACGTTCGGTCCGTGGCATCCGGACTGGCAGAGGATGCGCGGCGATGTGTGGGACCGAAAAGACGAATGGGCTGCCTACAAGGAACCGGGCGAGCCGACCAACCCCAACGCATGGGGCGGGCACTCCGACGCCGCCGACTGGGACCGCCATGCCGGCCACGTTTCGATCATCTGGGACATGCTGCTGCCCTACTTCCTGAGCAACGGGAAGATCGGCGATGATGATCTGGACATCGCCGAGAGCGGCAATGGCATTCCCGACATCATTGACGAAGCACGCTATGAGGCGGACTTCTGGCTGCGCCTGCGCGATGGGAATGGCGGCTACTGCTTCGGGATCAACAATCCAAGCAGGGACTACGTGACGATGTACCAGGCAGGGGCGCGCCCGTACATGGCGTGGGTCAACGCAGCCAACTGCGCCATGATGGCCGACTGCTTTCGTATTGCGGGCAAACCCGACCTGATGAATCGATACAGGGACGCAGCCGTCGAGGCGTGGACCATCGCCAACGATGAGGACCTCGACTTCGCGTTCGGCACCGGCAATGGCCGGACCCGCGGCCGCGACCTGAAGATGATGGCCGCAGCCTTTCTTTACAACATCACCGGAGACGGCTCCTATGAAGATGCCATGGCCAAGGAGACCGTCGTCAGCGGGCCAATGTCGGAACTGGACAGCCCCAGATCGTACTGTCAGTACTGGGGCACGGCCGCGTACCTGATGTGCGCCAAGAATGGCTGGCAGCTGATTCACTATCCGGATCTGGCCCGAAACATGAGGGCCTCGATGATGCACGAGGCCATGCAGAAGAACGTCACGCCCTCCAACCAGCGTCCGTCTCGTCGCAGCAGCGACGGCGCCTACGGGTGGTTCCAGGCCACAGAGATGGTGCATCCGCTCTGCATCGCGCACGCGACGTCAACGGACCCCGCCGAGCGAGAGGCGTTGTTGAAGGCCATGCTCCTGGAAGCCGACTACGGCCTGGGCCGCAACCCGCTGAATATGGTCCACATGACCGGCTTGGGCAGTCGTTGCGTGCAAGACATGTACACCTCTGGACGCAACGACGGCGTGCCGGGAGTGCACCCCGGCCACACGCCTTACATGAACGCGGCCGCCTGGGGCAGGGGCTACATGGCCGATCCGCAGTGGTACGCCAGCAAGGGGTATCCTACGTGGGACCAGTGGCCCCACGGCGAAGCGCTGTGGCCGGTCCGATACTGTTATGCGAACAACGAGTTCACGCCGCAACAGACGATGCGCGGCAAGACGTGCCTGCTTGGGTACCTCTACTCATTGGGAGAAGCCCACAGAGCCAGGTAACTCAGGCCTGCCCGAAACCTGGGCCGCAGACCCTGAACGAAAAGCCGTCGCCCCCGGCTCGGCCCAGTCGGGATGTGCCAGGAAAACCCCTGGTGCCGTCGGCGTACGCCCGGGTGCAGCAGGGACCCGCGGATAAGCTATCCGCAGGTCAGCGCCGGGACTACAACGACGCAGGCGCTCATCCGATCGGGGCTCCCGCGTGCGAAGTCATCGCACTGACCCGTCTGACCGGCGGGCCCCTGCCATTGCGGCTACCCCACGACGAGCAGCTGAGCAGATCTTCGCCCTGCTTCGCGACTTCGTCAGGTTACTCGGCCGGGATATCCAAGCGGCCGGCCTCCCCTTCCCCCCTGGGGAGGCCCTGCAAACAGCTTATGACCGCATGCCCCTTACTGTCTCACAATCGCTGACGTTGAACATGCAGCGCCAGCGGAACCATTCAGCGGGCGTGCAAGTGCGTCGGCCTTCTCAGCAGCTCGCTGAAACTCCGCCTGGAGCTTTGCCATCTGAGCCTGCAACTCAACTGACTGGTCCTCTCGGTCCCATTCCAGCCTGTGATGGCCATTGGGGCTGTGAATTGAGTAGCTGATCTCCGGCCAGATCAGCCCCGCCGGCCAGACTATGACATGAAACCAGGCGGAGTCCGTGACGCTCTGCCAAAGGCCCCAGACAAGGTTGACCTCTGGCCAGAATGTCCACCCAATGGGTCGGCAACCAGGGCAGCGATCATGGGAGTACAGGTTCAGAAACCAACCAGTGTGTTTCGTTTTCCGGGGCGTCATACCGCGTCCTGGGCGGGGCGCGTTCCTGAGGGGGAACAGGCGGGGCGCGGCACAGGAGTCGCCGGGTCCCGGGCTAGCTTGCAAGGCCGTCCTGCCCCGCCCTTATTGGCAAAGAACGGAAGTTAACCTCGTCAGGCCGTGACAAGCGATTCGGCTTGCGGCGCCAAGTCCAGGTCCGACTTCGCCAGCTTCAGCGCGAGGATCGCACGCAACAACTCGGCCACCTCCGGCCCGGCTTCGAAGCGGTACGGCCCACAGCGCAACACAGCGCCGCAGATAGCATAGCCACGCAGGCGGCGACCGACAAGGTGGGCTCGGAGCGTGACGCAGCCCAGCAACCCATGACCCCGCCCGGCAGGCCCTGGGGCACGCAGCATCTGCCCAATGGCCCTCGCCTGCCCAGTTGCTTAAGAGCTTTCGCTCCGGTCGGACTGCTCAGTCGGCCCTCCCAGACCCCACTCCACCAAGCTCCACTCGACTTCATTGTCCATCTTGAACTGAATCTTGTATGGCCCTACCGTTAGCATCAGCCGTTGGCCCTCCAGCGCGTCCCTTCTGCTCGCCTGCCAATAGAGGCGCTCCAGGCTGAGCCGCAGCGATTCCAGCAAGTGAACCAGCATCTGGTGATCCGGCGCGGGCAGCGTGCCACTCATCCTGCGCTCCCTCCTTCGCGTGGCTGTCGGGGGATGTGAAACGCGCCTCACGATACCACCAAGGCCATGCGCTGCCAACTGGCCTGAGGCCGGAACTACGGACCTCGCGACCGCCAGACCTGCGCGGAGGGCGCCAACTCCTAACCTTGACATAGAGCGCCTGGCGTGCGAGCCTGTTCTGGCACTCAAATAGGGCATGGAAGCGTCCGCAGTTGCTGCCTATTGGACCTCAGAGCGGGATGGAGGCACTGGCATGAGGACACGACGCGTTGCCGGCTTGGCGTTCCTTCTGGCCTTGGCCCTTCTGGCGAGGTCCGCCGCCGCTGGCCAGCCTGAGCCGAAGATCAACGCGTCTCTTCGCTTGGGACGCTGCCCGTGCCACCTGCACGGGATGCCGAGCAGACAGGCGCTGATCAGCACAGGCTCGCAGTATGGGCGAACATCTTCCCTCTGCCACAAGAACTGTTGGTTTCCGTTCGTCACCTCCGCCATCTAAGCAGCCTCCACGATGGTACGGCGCCAGAATCGCTGCCGCCAACCCATGCAATACTTGAGGTTCAGGCAACTTCCGCACTGCGTGCAGCCTTCAATCTGGAGCCTCTTTGTCTTTTGGTCAAACCGGCGGCACGGAAGGCACTGCACAGCACAGAACCCACAATCCAAGCAGGTCATGATGCGTTTTGGAAGGCTATCAGCAACCCGCTCCGGGACATTCCAGAACCGGATCTCGTTCCCGATTATGGCGTGGTTGCCCGCCACCGGTAGCATGTGTTTCTGGTCAACATTCTCGCGGTTTCTGACCGCGTAGACAAATCCGCCTCCCTTGAGGCGTCGTTTGACCGCCCCAGCACTGTCTTGTCTCGGTAATCGTCTCCAGTGCATGAAACCGTGCTTCATCAGTTGATGCTCCTTGGTTCTGTACTCAGCTGGCACACGGTCCGAATTGACAAGCCCGCTTTCGAACAGACACTGTTCGATGTGACCGTAGAACTGCGCGCAGACAACCGGGAACCGCTTGAAGCTGTAGGCCTGCCGTCGGCTGTCTGGCGCGTAACAGCAAATGCAGTACGTCCTGCTCAAGTGTGCGCAGACGGGGTTGAGCGGCAGCCCATATCGCTTGCTCACAACCTCGAGCATGTCTTGCTTCGACAAACCAAGGAGCGGGTTGACACATGGCAGGTCGAGGTGGGCATACAGCTCAAGGCCCGCATGATACCTACGGCTCCACTCGCTTCCGGAAATGCCGCGGAACATGAGCGCAGCACGGGGCGAACGCGCGCCACGAGTTTGGAGCCATTCCAGGAATCCCGTGCCGATAAGCATGGGTATGCACCACGGCTCCGTCTTAGTGAGGAACCCAATGCCTCGCTGGACCAACTCGAAGTAGCCAAGGAAAGGCGCCAACACCTCCACGTCGAAGCCGCGGTTGTGCAGCGATGCGAGGTACTCCTGGTCGGTAGGAATCTGGAGGTCAAGAAAAACCCACCGGGGGCAGTTCGGGGCGTTCGTTCCTTCGTTTCGCCAGGAGCCGCGACAGCGGCTCTGGGGCACGACCCGCTATGGAAGCCGTCTGATTGTCCGCTTTGTGGTGCCCTTCGAACCTGAGGCCCCGCAGATCCCTGACCCTCACCACGGGCACTTTCCTGAGGCCCAGCCTCTTTGCCGCCTTCCAGCGGACATGCCCCGCGCAGATGCGATTGCCGGCTCCTACCACAATGGGCGAATTGAAGCCGAATTCCTGAATACTTCGCGCTACCGCCCGAACGGCCGACTCGTTGATGCACAGGTCGAGCCAGGCTGGCGGGGACGCGCCCGCCGCGGCCAATGCCTCGCGCATGCCGGCCCTGATCAGCCGGCGAACGTTGCCGACAAGCTCGAGCGCTGCGCTTACGACGGTGTGGTCCCTTGGCGTGCTCGACTGCCGGTTCTGGTTTCTAAACCAATCAGCACTGTGTCTGACGTCACCGGCACGAGGCCGCAATCATGGCGCTCCTGACAGGTTGGGACCGCCTTCGAACGCTTGCAGCCGAAGTGAGTTGGCCAGCACGGTCACGCTCGAGACGACCATGGCCAGCGCGGCCAGGAGCGGATGGAGCAGGCCGGCTGCCGCCGCCGCGAGCGCCACCGCGTTATAGCCGAACGCCCAGGCCAGGTTCTGCTTGATGATGCGGCGCGCGTGCCGACTCAGGGCGACCAGCCAGGGGATCTGCGCCAGCCGGTCCGACAGCAGCACCACGTTGCCCGCTTGCCGCGCAAGGTCCGTGCCTGCCCCCAGGGCGATGCCCACTTGCGCCGCGGCGAGCGCCGGCGCGTCGTTGATGCCATCGCCCGCCATGCCTACAACGAATCCCTCCGCGACTGCGCGCCGTATCCGCTCCACTTTCTCTGCCGGCGTTCGGGGCGCCTCCACGGCGCCGATACCGACAGACTTAGCGACCGACCGCGCCGCCTCCGCCCGGTCACCGGACAGCAGAACGGTCCGTACGCCGGCACGCTCCAGCTCGGACACGGTCTCGGCCGCGTCCGGGCGTGGCGTGTCGCGCAGCAGCACACGGCCGCGCGGCCGGCCCTCCCAGGCGACCACCACGGCGGTGGCACCCGCGTCCGCCGGGGAAGCCAGGGGAGCGCGCTCGAAAAGCGCCTCGCTCCCCGCCAGAACCTCACGCTCCCGCCCGTTGCGTCTCACCAGCCCGCGCACGCCTTGGCCCGGGATCACGTGCACGTCGCGCACATCGCCCACCTCAAGCCCGCGCGCCCGCGCCGCGCTGACGATTGCCGCCGCCAGTGAGTGCCCGCTGCCCGTCTCCAGCCCCGCCAGCCAGCCGAGCACCTCATCCTCGCTGACATCCGGGTCGAGGCGTTCCACCGCCAGCAGGGCGGGGCAGCCTGTCGTGACCGTCCCCGTCTTGTCCAGAAACAGCACGTCGAGGCTCCCGATTCGCTCCATCACGTCACCTCCGCGCACGACGATGCCCTCGCGCGCCGCCCGCCCGAGGGCCAGCGCCGTCGCCAGCGGCGTGGCGATGCCCATTGCGCAGGGACACGCAACGACAACCACGGCCAGCGCCGCGAATCCCGCCCGCGCCGGCCCTGCCGCAAGCAGCCAGTAGAGCCCGGCGCCCGCCGCCAGTACGAGCACGGCGGGGATGAAGGCAGCGGCCGCCCGCTCGGCCAGCCGCTCGGAGGGCGAGGCGCGGCCCGCCGCTTCCTCGGCCATCTCGACTATCCGGTGGAGGAGCACCTCTTCGCCCACGCGTTCCGCCCGCACCGTCAGCCCGCCCTCGCCGTTCACGGTACCCGCAACAACCCGGTCGCCCGGCGCGCAGAGCCGCGCCCGAGACTCGCCGGTGAAGGCGGCCTCCTGGATGGTGCTCGCGCCCTCCTCGATGATGCCGTCAGCGGGCACCCGCTCGCCCGGCCTCACGCGCAGAAGATCCCCGGGCCGCAGCGCTCCGAGCGGGACCTCGCGCGCGCCGTCCGACTCGATTCGCGTCGCCGTACGCGGCAGCAACGTCTCCAGCCCGCGCACCAACTCTCCCGTGCTGCGCTTCGCGGTGGCTTCGATCAGTTTCCCTGCCGTCACTAACAACAGCAGCATTGTGGCCGTATCGAAGTAGACTTGGCCGGCGCCGCGTATCGTGTTCACGGTGCTGGTCGCATAGCCTGCGAAGGAGCCGACCAGTATCAGGGCGTCTAAGCTCAGGCGGCCGCACCGCACCTCCGTCGCCGCCCCGAGTGCGAAAGGATAGCCCAGGATCACGACCGCAGGACTGGCCAGCCCCAGCAGCACCCACCGGAAGGAGGGTGCCGCTCCCGCCTCCAACTCCCCCGTATAGAGGAGCAGCGAAATCATCATCACGTTCATCGCCAGGAACGCGCCCACACCGAGCCGTAACACGGTCCATGCGTGCAAGCTGTCCGCGCCCGACCCGCCCACAATGCGGCTGGCCAGCCGACAGCCATAGCAACAGAAGAGGGGCCCGCCGCTCGCGTTACGTGTGGCCAGGACGGGCAGTCCGCAATGGGCGCAAGCAGCGCGGGGCACGGGCGTGGGTCCTCAGTTCTATGAATGGCCGGCGTGCTCGGGGATGTCCATCCGCATGATGGTCCCGCCGCGGCCAGCGGGTTGGTGGCAGGGGAGGTGGTGGAGGAGGCCGGAGCCGCGCAAGATCGTCATGGCCCCCAGCAGCACCAGGACGACGCCGGCGACCGCCGAGCCCCAACTCGGCGTGCGCGCTCGCACAGCATAGCCTGTCATCCCCAGCGCGAGCAGCGCCCACAAGGTGCCCAGGCCCACCGCCGCCATCGTGGCCATGCCCGCCAGAACCGAGCCACTTTGGAGGGACAGGGCAAGGAAACCGAGCACGACCGGGCAGGGCAGCAATCCCGTCACCAGACCGAGGGCGAAGGCCGCCGCCGGCGTCGGCTGGGCGAAGAACTGCCGGAATACGCGCGCGAAGAGCCTCTCGTGCGCCGCCTTGCTGCGGGCCCTGTTTGGGAGGAACCCGAGGAGCTTGGCCCCCATGACAAGCATTACGGCTCCAGCCACGTAGGCCAGCACGCTCTGCGCGCGCAGCAGGCCGTGGGCCGAGGCGACCACGCCGCCCAGAAAGCCAACCACGGCACCCAGCAGCACGTAAGTGGCCGTCTTCCCGGCGTGCCAGAGCAGTTGGCGTGCGAGCGCGGCGCGGCCGCTACGGCCCTCCGAAAGGTGCAAGGCGAACCCCCCGCACATGCCGAGGCAGTGGGCGAATGCGACCGCGCCGCCGGCCAGCCCCAGCCAGGCGTATTGCAGACAGTCGGTCATCGCGGCCCAGACATGGAAGAGTCCCCCAAGCCTTGACAGCCCCTGTTGACCAGATTATACTCCGACTGGCGGGGGCAGTCCAGACGTCCTTTCGCGGCCCGGCCGATCGTGGGGCCGAAGGGTTGTGCCGGACTACTGAGGCTGGGGGGCGTTGTGCTTCCCGCAGCCCTGCGGCGATTGCGCCAGGGGAGCCGGAAGTGGAGAAGATGTGTCGCCGGGAGTTCCTCAAACTCGCCGCGGGCGGCACCGCTTTCGCCCTTACATCCGCCGGCAAGACGGCGGACAGGCTGATCCCTTACATCGTGCCTCCCGAACACGTCAAACCGGGGTTAGCCACCTTCTTCGCCACGACCTGCCGCGAATGTCCGGCCGGCTGCGGCCAGCACCTGTGGCACTTCGATGGACGCGTCACCAAGGCGGAAGGTAATCCGGACCATCCCGTTAACCACGGTGCCCTTTGCGCGCGCGGGCAGTCGGCGCTGCAGGGGCTCTATGACCCCGACCGGATCCGGCACGTCATGCATCGTCAGCCGGCCGGCGGGCCGGTGGGCCCGGGCGATTGGGAGACGGCCATCGCGGAGATCGGGGGCCGCATGCGCCAGTCTCGCGGTCGCGTGGTCCTTCTCTCGGACCTGCAGGCCGGCGCGCTGACTGACCTGATGCGGGCCTTCGCCGCGGCATTCGGTTCCGCCCGCCCGCTGTTCTACGAGCCGTTCAGCTATCCATCTCAGCGCACGGCCCACGGGGACCTCTTCGGCATGCCGATCATCCCCGACTACCGCATTGAGAAGTGCGACTTCGTCATCAGCTTCGCCGCGGACTTCCTGGAGACCTGGGTCTCGCCCGTGCAGTGGGCGCAGCGTTTCACGCAGATGCACGCCTACGAGGACGGCCGCATGGGCCGGCTGGTCTACGTGGGCCCGCGCTTCTCGATGACAGCGGCCAATGCGGACGACTTCGCGCTCGTGGCACCGGGCGGCGAGCGGGGTGTGGCCCTGGGCATGCTGAAGGTGATCGTGGAGAGGGGCTGGGCGAAGAGGGACCTGGGCGAGATGGGCAAAGCCGCGGCGGCGCTTGCCGGACCAGTGGCGGGCGTCCCGCAGGAGCGTATCGAGGGGCTGGCTAAAGTGTTCGTCGGGGCGCGCGCGAGCGTGGCGCTGCCCGGCCCCGACGCGGGCCTCGGGCCGGCTGCGCGCGACACGGCGCTGGCTGTCGCGCTGCTCAACTACGCCGCCGGCCGCGTCGGCCAGACCGTTGACTTCTCCCGCCCTCATGCCATGAGCAGTGCCGCCGACCATGACGAGGTGCGCGCGACGCTCGCCGGGCTCACGGCCGACGACGTGCTCGTTATCCACAACACGAACCCCGCCCACTCGTTGCCCGGCTCGGCCGAGGGCATCCGCAAAGCGGGTCTCGTCGTCTACCTGGGCACGATGCTGGACGAGACCGCCGCGCTGGCGGACTGGGCGCTGCCGATTGACTCGCCATTAGAGTCCTGGGGCGATTACGAGCCCTGGGCCGGCTATCACAGTCTGATGCAGCCGACGATGGCTCGCCTATACGAGTCGCGCCCGGCCGGCGACGTGCTGCTGGCCGTAGCGAAGGCGGCAGGGTGGCCGCTGACGGCCGTGGGCTCGCAGCAACCGGCTGCCGGTTTCGAGGACTGGCTGCGCCGCCGCTGGGACGGGCTTCGTCAGCGCCTGGCCCCGCAGGCGGACCCAGCAGCCTTCTGGCAGGATGCCCTGCGCAGGGGCGGCTTTTGGGAGGAAGCGCCGGGCGGCGGCGGCCAGCCGAACGGACTACGGTCCACGTCGTTCTCGATGCTCAGTTCGGCAAGTGCCAGCCGGGGCGACGCCGACCTCTGGCTCTGGCCCCATATCATGCTCTACGACGGCCGCTTCGCCAACCGGGGCTGGATGCAAGAGGTGCCGGAGCCCGTCAGCTACGTGGCGTGGGGCAGCCTGATTGACATCCACCCCGCACTGGCCGCCAGGCTGGGCATTGCGGATGGGGACGTGGTGGGGTTGAAGAACGATCGCGCTGCGGTCGAGGCGCCAGTTCGCGTCACGGAGGACGTGGCGCCCGACGTGGTCGCGCTGGCGTTCGGGCAGGGGCACACGAAGTTTGGGCGCAACGCGGATGGGCGCGGGGCGAACGCGTTCTTGTTGCTCGGCGGCGCAACAGAGAAAGGCTTTGGCAGGGTGACCGTGAGCCGGACCGGCCGGCACATAGAGCCGGCGTACGCCTCGACCACGCAGAAACAGCATGGACGCGAGGTGCTGCAATGGGTGGCGCTGTCCGAGGTGCGGACGATGAAGCCCGGCGAAGGGGACCACCTGATCATGCCCCTGCCGGAGGGGTACGACCCGCGCCGGGACTTCTATCCTCCCCACACCCACCCGAACCACCGCTGGGCGATGGTGGTAGACCTGCAGCGCTGCATCGGGTGCGGGGCTTGCGCTGCGGCCTGCTACGCGGAGAATAATCTGGGCGTGATGGGGCAGAGCGAAGTGTGCAAGGGACGCGAGATGGCCTGGATGAAGGTGATCCCGTACCGCAACCAGGAAAACGAGCGACGGCTCGGCTTCATTCCGCTGATGTGCCAGCACTGCGACGCTGCCCCGTGCGAGCCTGTGTGCCCGGTTTTCGCCTCGGTGCACGACGACGAGGGCCTCAACAACCAGGTTTACAACCGCTGCATCGGCACGCGCTACTGCTCCAACAACTGCCCCTATAAGGTGCGTCACTTCAACTGGCTTAACATAGATTGGGTGAAACCGTTGGACCTGCAACTGAACCCGGATGTGACTGTGCGCCCCCGGGGAGTGATGGAGAAGTGCACCTTCTGCGTCCATCGCATACGACGCGTGGAATACATGGCCAAGGCAGAGGGCCGGCCGGTGCGCGACGGGGAGATTGCGCCCGCCTGCGTGCAGACCTGCCCCGCCCGCGCACTCATCTTCGGGGACTTGATGAACGAGCAGGCACAGGTGACGCGGCTGACCCGGCTCGACCCGCGGCGCTACCACGTGCTGGAGGAACTGAACACCAAGCCGGCCGTCGCCTACTTGCGCCGCATCCTGAGGAACGCCGAGGCGTAACCTGCGCAGTCAGGAGCCGACGTGGCACAGTTGACCTATGAGCAGGCGAATGACGACGTGCTGGGGGCCCTTCGGCCGCCCAGGCGTCTTTATTGGGTCGTGGTCTGCGTGCTTGGGGCCCTGGCCACGTGGGCGCTGGCCCTCTGGATTTACCAGATACACATGGGCATGGGCGTGGCCGGCATCAATCAGCCCGTCGCATGGGGCATCTACATCGGCAACTTTGTGTTTTGGGTGGGGATTGCGCACTCGGGGACGCTGATCTCTGCCATCCTGCACCTGGTGCGCGCGCGCTGGCGCACGGCCATATCGCGCTCGGCCGAGGCGATGACGGTCTTCGCCGTGATGACGGCCGGCCTGTTTCCCTTCATTCACCTGGGGCGGTTCTGGGTCTTCTACTACATCCTTCCCTACCCGTCCGAGCGGCAGATCTGGCCCGACTTCCTCAGCCCGCTCGTGTGGGACGTCATCGCCATAAGCACCTACCTCATTGTCAGCGTGATCTTCCTCAGCGTGGGGCTGGTGCCGGACCTGGCCGCCGCCAGGGACCGGCTGGAGGAAGCCCTGGGCCCGCGCCACCCGCGGTCGCGGTTCTACCGCACGATCTCCCTGGGCTGGTCGGGCGGAGCAGACCAGTGGCGGCACTACGGCCGTGCCTACCTGTTCTTCGCCGCCCTGGCCACGCCCCTGGTAGTGTCGGTGCACTCAGTGGTGTCTTGGGACTTTGCCATGGGCATCATGCCGGGCTGGCACACGACGATCTTCCCGCCGTACTTTGTCGCGGGGGCCATACACTCCGGACTCGCCATGGTGCTGACGCTGCTGATCCCCATGAGGAGACTCCTGCACCTGGAGCGGCTGATTACGCCCGTGCAGTTCGATGCGGTGGCCAGGGCCATGATCGTCACGAGCCTGATCGTGTGCTACGCCTATGTGATCGAGCCATGGATGGCGTGGTACTCGGGCAACATCTTCGAGAGGCAGTTCGCCTGGTGGCGGGCTACTGGCTGGCTCGCCCTCGTTTACTACTCGCTGACTCCGCTGAACGTGCTGGCGCCACTCGCGTTCGTCTTCAAGCGTGTGAGGCAGAGCCTGCCGGCGCTGTTCGTCGTGTCCATCCTGGTGAACGCCGGCATGTGGTTGGAGCGCGCCTTCATCGTGGTGGGCTCGACCTCGCACGACTTCTTGCCGCACACATGGCGGCCTTACACGCCGAGTTGGGTCGAGATCAACATCACCATCGGCGCATTTGCCTTCTTCCTGTTCTGCTTCTTCGCTTTCTCCAAGACAATGCCGACCGTGCCGCTCAATGAGGTGAAGCTGGACATCGAGCGCGAGGCACGCAAGAGAAAGGGGGAGGCGGCGGTAGGGACGGCCCGCATCGAGCGGGTGCGTAAGTCCCAGGGCGGGGTGCTGGCCGTCTTCGGCGACCCGCAGCAGATGCTGGCGGCGTTGCGCAGCGTGCTGGCTCAGGGCTACAGGAAGGTGGAGGTCTACTCGCCGGTCCGGCTGGATGAGGCCAACTGCATCATGGGCCGGCCGAGGAGCCCTGTGCGGTTCTACACGCTTGTGGGCGCCCTCTCGGGCGCCGTCGGCGGCTTCTGGCTCTGCATCGGGGCCGCCGAGCTGAACAAGCTGATCGCCGGCGGCAAGCCGCCAGCGGCCATCATTCCGTATTGCATCGTCGCATTCGAGGGCACCATTCTGCTGGGCACCATCGCCAACCTTGCCGGCATGCTCATCCATGCCCGGCTCGGCTCACCGCGCCTGCCGGCCTGTTACGACCGCCGGTTCAGCCGCGACAAGTTCGGCCTGCTGGTCGGTTGCGAGGCCGCCCAGGCGGAAACCGTCAGGCAAGCTCTCATGGGCGCGGGCGCGGAGGAGATCCATGCCGTTCACTAAGCGCGAGGGAGGGCCGGGGACAGTGCCTGCGGGGCTGCGGGCCGCCGGATGGGCCGTGCTGGTTGCGGTCGGGTTGGCCGGCTGGCTCCTGAGTATGCGACTGGGGGAGCCGGCGCGGGCATGGCGCGCCCTGCTGGTGAACTCCCTGTTCTTCACGCCGCTGGCGGCCGGGCTGGTGGTCTGGTCGGCCGTGCTGCAGGTATCTCACGGAGAGTGGGCTGGGCGCCTGGAGCGGCTGACGCGGCTGGGCCTGGCCTTCGCGCCTGTTTCGCTCCTTGCGCTCCTCGTGCTCTGGGGCTTTGCCGGACAGTGGGCGCCGTGGAAGGTCGGCGCTCAGCCCGTGCAGGGCGCATGGCTGCACCCGGACTTCCTGTTCGCGCGGGACGTCGCGGCCCTGGTGGTCTTCTGGGTCGTGGCGGCCGTGTACGTCTCGCGCCGGGCGCGCGGAAATTGCCGGCGGCTGGCGGCGTGGCTGATCGTCACCTACGCCGTCACGTTCTCCCTGCTGGGCTTCGACCTGGTCATGGCGCTGGATCCCACATGGTACAGCACCCTGATGGGGGGCTACTTCTTCATGTCCGGCATGTACATAGCCATCGCGGCCTGGACGCTGCTGTCGGTCCATCATCCCGCGGGTACGGCCGACCGTCTGCACGACCTGGGCAAGCTGGTGGTCGCCTTCAGCATGATTACCACGTACCTGGCCTACAGCCAGCTACTGCCCATCTGGTATGAGAACCTGCCGCACGAGACGCGCTTCGAGCTTTCGCGCTTGCGCCTGGGCAACTGGCAGTGGGTGGCCTGGGGGTTGCTGGCCACGGTGTACATGGGGCCTCTTGTGCTGCTGCTGACCCGCTGGTCGAAGCGCACACGCTGGTTCCTGGGCGCGGTGGCGGCGCTGATCCTGGTGGGCATGTGGGTGGAGCGCTGGTGGCTGGTGGAACCGACGTTCGGGCCGGTCGCAGGGCTCGGCATGACCGAGGTCACGATCACGGCGGCCTTCTTCGGGGCGCTGGCAATGGCACTGGAGTTGGGACGCCGGCTTGTGCCGCCGGCGCCGGCGGAGGAGGAGGCGGATTGAGCATGGACGCTCAGTCACCACGGCGAGCGCCGCACGGGAACGGCAACGGCTGGCGCCACTGGGAGGTGGCGCTCGGCTGCGCTGCCGGACTGCTGACCCTGGTTATGGTCCTGCTCTACTATTTCTATTATCCTCTGGCCGCGGGCACGGAGCAGCCCATCCCGTTCAGTCATCACGTGCACGCGGGCGTCAAGCAGATCGGCTGCCTGGTCTGCCATCCCGGCGCGGCCGAGGGGCCGCGCGCCGGCGTGCCGCCGCTTCAGACCTGCATGCTCTGCCACGACCGCGTCATCACCCATTTTCCCCCGATCGCTGACTTGCGCCGGCACTTTGCCGAGGGCATGCCCGTCGCGTGGGTGCGGGTCAACGCGCTGCCGGAGTTCGTCTACTTCGACCATCAAATGCACGTGCTGCGCGGCGTGGACTGCAGCCGCTGCCATGGCGACGTCAAGGAGATGGACCGCATCAAGCTGCCGCAGACCATCAACATGGGGTTCTGCATGACGTGCCATCGCGAGTACAAGGTGCCGCACACCTGCTTTACCTGTCACCGCTGAGGGAGCGGACATGTTGAGCTTCACGAAGAGGCCCCAAAGCGCGGCCGTCGCCTTCCTGGTGGGCGGCTCCTTCTGGTTCCTGGTCGGCACTCTGTACGGGCTGACCTCGGCCATTCACCTGGCGGCGCCGGAATTCTTCAGCAACATCCCGTGGCTGGTGTTTGGGCGCACGAGGCCGGTGCACGTCAACACCGTCATCTTCGGCTTCGTCGCCCCCACGCTGATCGGCTGCGCGCTCTACTATGTGCCGGCGCTGTTGCGCACGCGGCTCTGGTCCGAGCGCCTGGGCTGGGCGAGCTTCGGCCTCTGGATGCTGACGGTCCTGAGCGGGCCGCTCACTTTCTCCCAGGGGCTCACCCAGGGACGCGAATACGCGGAGTACATCTGGATCTTCGACATGAGCCTGATCCTGGCCCTGGCATTGCTTATCTTCAATCTGGTCATGACAGTCGCGCAGCGCACGGAGAAGACGCTCTACGTGTCCGTCTGGTACGCCGTGGGGGCGCTGCTCTGGACGGCCGCCGTCTACCCGATCGGCAACGTGATCTGGCACCCGGCCACGGGCGCGCTCTCCGGGCTGCTGGACTCCGTCTTCCTCTGGTTCTACGGCCACAACCTCGTAGGCCTGCTTCTGACGCCGCTGGCTATCGGCGTCGCCTACTTCGTCATCCCGCGCGTCACGCGCACGCCGCTCTACTCGCACACGCTCTCGCTGATCGGCTTCTGGACTCTGGTCGCCCTCTACAGCCACATCGGCGGCCACCACATCCTGCAATCGCCCATCCCCAACTGGCTGAAGACGATCTCCGTCGTGGACTCGATAGCCATGGTCGTGCCCGTGGCAACGGTGCTGATCAACCTGTGGATGACGGCCCGCGGGCGCGGCGGGCCGCTCTGGGCCGACCCGGCCGGTCGGTTCGTCATAGCGGGCACCATCTGGTACCTGATCACCTGCATCCAGGGGCCCGTGCAGTCGCTGCCCAGCGTGCAGGTGGTCACGCACTTCACCAACTGGGTGATCGGCCACGCTCACATCGCCGTGCTCGGCTTCGCGGGCTTTATAGCGCTGGGCGGGCTCTGGCACGTGCTGCCGCTCGCCAGTGGCAGGCGGCTCTACTCCACCAGGCTGGTCAACCTCCAGTTCGGCCTGGTGCTTTTCGGCGTCACGGGGTTTTTTGCCGTGCTCACGATCGCCGGCCTCATCCAGGGCGAGGGTTGGCGCAACGGGGAACTTGTCTACCGCGTGCTGCCTCAGATAGCACCTTACATGGTGCTGCGGGCGGCGATCGGCATGTTCATCATCTCGTCTGCTGCCGTCGGGCTCTATAATGTGGTCATGACGCTGCGGCGTGGGGAGCCCTTCACGCCCGCCCCGCTCGAGGAGGCGCAGCCCTCATGAAGATGACGCCCGGCATGTTGGTCATCGGCGGCCTGATGGTCTTCTGGTCCTCCGTTTTCTGCATCATCATCCTGCCGTCCATCGTAATGAAGGACAAGCCGTCAGCCAGTTGGCGGGCCTGGACGCCGGAGGAGGAGGAGGGCCACCGCCTCTACGTCGCCAACGGGTGCAGCTACTGCCACTCCCAGTTCGTCCGCACCATTGACTGGGGCGAGGGAGCGGAACGCATTGCGCAGGCCGGCGACTACGTCGCCCAGCGGCCGGCCATCCTGGGCACCGAGCGCACCGGCCCCGACCTCTCGCAGCAAGGGGGCGAGCACCCGGACGACTGGCACCTCGCCCACTTCACCGACCCCCGCTTCACGCGCCCGCGTTCCCTGATGCCGAACTGGGAGTTCCTCGGGCCGGAGGCGATCCGCGCCCTCACCGCCTATGTGCAGGCCGGAGGCGAACTCGACGCGGACCAGCGTGTGCAGCGCCAGGAGCACTGGAAAGTGCAGGCCGTCGCGGCTTACAAGGGCGGCACCGACGCGAACGTGGCCTGGCTGCACAGCCACGTGCCGGAAGTCTGGGTGCCGATGCCCAACCCCTACCCGGCCACCGACGCGGCCCTGGCGCGCGGACTGAAGATATTCCAGGATAGCTGCGTGGCTTGCCACGGCCTGGCGGGCGACGGACAGGGCCCCGCCACGAAGTACCTCGATCCCCCGCCCTTCAACTTCACTTCCCTGCGCGGCCGGCTGCCCGAGGGCAAGTACCTGGGCGGTATCCTCTACTACCAGGTCATGAACGGCATCACGGGCACAGCCATGCCCTACTTCAAGCGGGAACTCGAATCGGCAAAGATCTGGGACGTCTCCAATTATGTCGCCATCTCGTTCGTCGGCTATACGGACGCAGGCATAGAGCCCCGCGGCATCAGGGCGTCGTATGAACCGTTCTGGAAGAACCCGTACGAGCCGCCTCCGCCCGCGGCAGGAGGAGCCCCGTGACCGCCTCCGCCCAGGGCGTGCTGCTGGCCGTGTGGATCGGCTTCGCCGTGGTGGCGCTCGTCGGCATCATCATCGTCTTCGTTTGGGCCGTGCGGGCGCGGCAGTTCTCGGACCAGGACCGGGCCCGCCACCTGCCGCTGCGCAGCAACATCCCGGCGCCTGGACCGCAGGCCGCTGAGGACGAGGGAACCGACGGGAAGCACGGGAGAGGCAAGGATGCTTCGGCTTGACCTGCTACAGAATCAATACATGATGCTGGCCATCTTCGGCGGCATCTCGCTCGTGCTCCTGAGCGCCCTCGGCTACCTGGCCATGTGGCGCCCCCGCCGGCCGGAGGGGCAGGCGCCGCCCGCCGGCGGCCGCCGCCGGCCCGCCTACCTGCCTTGGGTGCTCCTGGTCACCTACCTCGCCACTGTCGCCTACGCCGTCGTCTACCTCCTGATGCGCGCGCAAACGCCGCCCAACTGGTGACGCAACCATGGGAGATTATGAAGAATATCGCGTTACGCCGGCCTTCTGGGGCTGGGTCATCATTGTCGTCATCTGCCTGGCCCTGATCGGCTGGGGGCTGGCCAACTATGCGCTCGTCAGGAACGCCCCCCGCCAGTGGGACTACGGCGCGCTGCCCGAGCCTCCGGCCGGCTCGGTCTACACCACGTCTCAGCCGCCGGCGGGCACGCCGCCTCAGCGCCAGATCGCGCCCCTGCCGAATGCCCGGCCGCTGCCCGCCGGGGAGCCTCAGGCGTCCAGGGAGGGCAAGCCGTGAAGCGCCTGATCGCAGCAGCGGTGTTGGCGGCGCTCGCGGCCTGCGTCGTCTTCTACCTGATGTTCGTCGGCCCGCGCATGAAGGTGCAGCCTCACGTGCTCACCTACCAACTCGCCATGCCCGGCACGCCCGCGGGTGCCGTCCCTGTCGCTGATCCATTCCCCGCGCCCCTGACCGCTGAGGGCGCGGCCGCCATGATCAACCCGCTGCCCCCGACGGCGCAGAACGTCGAGCGCGGCAGGATCTACTATGGTTACTATTGCGCCTTCTGCCACGGCGCCGCGGGCGACGGCCGCGGCCCCGTCGCCGAGAGCTACGACCCCGAGCCTCCGGACCTGCGCGCGCCGGCGGTCCAATCCCTCCCCGACGGGCGACTTCTCTACGTGTCGCTCACCGGCGTCGGTCACTCCCCGGTCCTCGAGCGGGTTGTGCCGGAGGACGCGCGCTGGCCCATCGTCCTCTACGTCCGCCATATTGGCACGGCCGCAGCGGCGCGGCCGTGAAGACCTCGAACTGGACTTGCCCCACTACATCCGGGTGCCATCCGCCGGAGCCTGCCCGCCGGCTCTTTGGAGGGGCGGGGCGCCGACGGGCGTCGTGTGAAGTCAAGCATGCCGGGCCCAACAGAGTTCCTGGAGGTTCCGAGGGACATTTGGCTCTATCTTTGTATGCCACAAAAACGGAAGCTCAGATCAGAAAAATGCCAATAGACGGGTCGTGGCGTTCTGGCTAACATGAGGTGCTTTTCCTTGCATCCATTCGAAATACGCACGGGAAGGTGTGGTAAACGTGAGGAAGTCAGCATCTCGCTTGCCATCGCGGGGAGAGATCTGTGCGGCGGGTTCGGAGCAGAGGGGGCTGCACAATGGCCGGCGTCTCTCGCTTGACAGAGGCAGCTTGCCTCGCCATAATCCTCAGCGAAGCGCCTTTCGTTCGCAACGCATTGCTGGAAACCGGATACGGTATCTGAACCGTTGCTCGAGGGACATGCGCGATGAAGGCCCAGACAATCCAGCTTCACAACTTCCGCTCGATACAGGACCTTACGGTTGCGCTTGACGACTATTCTCTCTTGGTTGGTGAGAACAACACAGGCAAGACGGCAATACTGTCTGCGATTCGTGCCTTTTACGAGGAGGGCGGGACCAAGTTCAGCCACGATGTCGACTTCCCGAAATTCCCCACCGACGACAGCGAAAGCTGGGTCGAAATCACCTACCAGACAAGCGAGGAGGAACAGGCGACCCTGAAGGCCGAGTACCGGTCAGCCGACAACATCCTTCGCGTTCGTCGCTACTTCCAATCCGACAACAAGGATCTGGTCAAAGCCAACCAAAGCAACATCTACGGCTACGAGAAGGGCACACTATCAAGCTCGCTGTTCTACGGGGCCAAGAACGTATCCCAGGCGAAGCTCGGCTCCGTGCTTTACATTCCAGAGGTAAATCGCTCTGACGATGCTCTCAAGCTCTCTGGCCCCTCGCCCTTCCGCGATATGGTCAACTTCGTCATGAAGCGGGCGGTGCTCGACAGCCGAAGCTTCGGCGATCTTCAGGGCGCCTTCACTACCTTCAACGAGCGATTCAAAAAGGAAGCCTCCGCGGACGGCTTCTCGGTCGGCAACCTCATCGAGGATATCAATCGGGAGGTGGCTCACTGGAGAATCCGCTTCGGTGTAGATGTCAATCCCCTTCGACCCGAAGATATTGTGAAGACACTTCTCACGCACTACATCGAGGATGACAACCTGGAGGGCAAGCGCGTTGCCCTCGGGTCGTACGGGCAAGGTCTACAGCGGCACCTCATTTACACATTGGTCCGTCTGTCCGCTCGATTTGTGGAGCCCCGCTCGGAGAAGAAGAAGGAGTTCGCGCCCGATCTCACCTTAATCCTGTTCGAGGAACCCGAAGCCTTCCTTCATCCCTCACAACAGCAACGACTCAATGGAAGCCTGAGAGCCCTGGCGGCTGAACCCACCCAGCAGGTTCTTATCACCACCCATTCACCTCAGTTTGTGAGTAAGCAGGTGTGCCAGTTAAGGAGCATCATTAGGCTCCAGAAGAGGACGGCCGTGACTGAGCGATTCCAGCTCTCAGAGCATCAGGGCTACCTTCTCCCGTGTGCCGTGGGCCACGTGCCCTGCTGTGGCAGGGACCGGCTTATGCGCCAGACGGTCCGCTCGGGCGGACCACCCGTCCGTCTCAACGGCGCTGATCTCAGGCGAGAACTCCGCGGTCGGCATCGAGGGAAGGGGAACAGACGACCATTTGGGCGCATTGCAGACAGACGCAGCCGCTCATGTCGATGCCGGTGGAGAAGCGTCCAGGCGGCCCGTCGTTGCCCGCAGGAAGGTGAGAGAGCCTGCCACCCTCAATGGGAGATGGACTGCTTCGCAGCCCGGACACCCTGGCGCGTGCTCGCGCGCCGTGCGGGGTTTCGGGCAGGATGGACTGCAGAAAGGCGGCCATTTCTGGCTTGACACAGGCAGCTTGCGTGGCCATAATGCTCACCGAAGTTCCATTCGCTCGCAAAGCACCTGCTTGAAGGCGGTTACGACTTCTGCACGATTCAGGAGGTAATCGGGCATAAGGATGTCAGCAGGACCATGATCTACACCCATGTACTCGGAAACGACGGGCATGGCGTCAGGAATCCAAACGATGCCCCGGTAACCGTCTTATACAGCCTGTCTGACACGGAACCGATAGAACGGAGAGGGCGCGCAACATGCCACACCGTGGTGAGCTGGGGCAACCGGCAGTCGGATCCTCCAGGGTTTGGGCGGACGCGAACAGTCTGCCTTGATCGTCCTATGCAGTCTGTCCAATCATTGTTGGGCAGGATTCGCAGGACCGTGGACAAACCTGATGAGCCAATCCATCGAAAGGAGGTGACGCTACAGCGACTTAGGCGGAAGCAACAACGCATTTAGTGTCGATTCACCGTGAATCCCTGGATGCACAACGCAGAAGGAGACGCGAAATGGCCAACCTCAAAGTGAAAGCAGAAGACGGCACGGAAGCGACTGTGAAAATCGAGAATGGGAAACTCAAACTGGACGTCCCAGCACCCAAAGGCATGACGATCAAGGAAATTCAGTTGCGGTACAAGAACAAAGGTGTTGTAGGAATCTGCAACGGTTGCCACGGCGTGACTTCCGCAATTGGCAACTTCATCTGATGCTCTGACTCCGAGAGCCGCAGGTTCCAGGTGGGGGACCTGCGGCTCTCAACCCCACACCCGAGCGGTTCATCCGCGGCGTTCCAGCTCAGTGCTCACCGAACAGCGAAAGCTGCCTCACGTCCGACGGAAGCTTCTCTCTCCCTGCTCTCCTTCACGTCTGCTTCTTCTTCACGAAACTCTCCGGGGCAAAGTAGAACAGCCAGCCGTCCATCGAGTTCTCGGCTCCGTAGCCAGGAACGTTGCGCTGGTTCAGCTTGGCTCATAACTGCTCCACGCGTTCGCATTCTCGGCCGTCCACCATGGTCTTCGCCGGCGCCACCATTTACGGCCAGAGAACCCCAATCCCCACCCCCTTCCAGGGCCCGCCCGGCGCCGTTCCAGCCCCGCCCTCCGGTAATCTCCGTACGCAGGAATGCGTTAACCTGCGTCCGCATGCGAAAGCATGCGTCCATCTGCGTGATCTGCCGATAGACACAGTCGTAGTCCGTCTCGTGCTTCCGCGCGTCGCCCGCCATAGCCCACCGTCGCCGGACACTGTTTTCTGACCTCAAGCCCTTGCTTCGTCAACTCGCTGACATGGACATTCTCCTACGCCTGCCCCTCCAGCACCCAGTGCCGGATGCCATCGGGCCTGATCTTAGCCGTGCGCATGCAATTCACCGCATTGTCGTTGTGCCCCAACAGCGCCTTAGTTCCGTCATCCGTGGCCATCCGTGTTCATCCGTGTCCAAAGCCTTGCCGTGCCGTGTGGATCCGTCCTCTCAGGTCACTATGCTTCACCCTGGCCCTATCCGCGTCCAATGTCCTGCCCTGCGTGGCCCGCCCGCCGACTATTCCTGCTGACTCAGCCCGCGCACACGGTCCAGCCCCTCCTTGGCTGCAGCAAGGTCCGGCGTTATCCTCAGCGCTTCAGCAAAATGCCTGGCCGCCTCCTCCAGCTTGCCCTGCCGCTCTAAAAGGATGCCGAGCGTGCATTGCGTCGAAGCCAGCGACGGGTCCAGCCTCAGCGCCTCCTCCAACTCCACGATTGCCTGGTCCAGACTCCCCTTGCCGGCAAGCGCCACGCCGAGGTTGCTGTGGGTCACCGCGTTGCGGGGTTCAAGGTGCGACGCGATCTCGTAATGCTCGATTGCCTCGTCCCACCTCTCTGCGGACGCGAGCGCGAACCCCAAGTTCTTTTGCGCAGACGCGTTATCCAGCTCAAGCGCCACGGCCCTTTCGTACAGCGCAATGGTCTGACTCCAGTTGTCCGGGATGGCCATCGCCCGCGCCGCTAAGGAGGCGAGCGCAACCGAGCTGTCCCCACACAGCCGCGCCGCCCCGTCAATCCACCGCGCGCCCAGTGCCAGGTTCTCACGGCTCTTCCGGAACTTCACGTCTTCCGGCAGCAAGGCGATGGCCTCTCTAATGCGCCCCGTGAAGGTCAGCCTGTTGGCCTGCAAGTGTAGGTCGAGTTCGCGTTCGAGTTGCACCGCTTCGGCCTCTTCGCCGGCATTGCGCAAGTACGGCCAGGCGCTTTCAAGGAGCGGCGCGAAAGAAGCCGCCGTGCACTCCGGGCCCCCTGAATACTTCGTCTTATACTGCACGTACGGGAGGTCGTCCGTGTTTATGGGCGCCTCGGCCGCCCACTGCGACAGCCGATCCTCTCCGCACACGAAGGTCTCCAGCACCCCCGCCGGCGTGTCGAACCCCCAGGGGCGCAGGTCCGCCGCAACCTGCGGCGCCGAAAGCTTCCGCTTCAGCGACGCAACGTCTACCGACAGACGTGCCGGCGTAGCCAGCAGCAACGTCTGGGGCTTGTATGCGCCTGTCTCCGCTACGCCGTGAGCAAACCAGAGGCTCGCGTGCGGGAACACCGACTGGAACGTCCTGGCAATGCTCTTGTACTCCGCGACGCTCAGGCCCTGGAACGGCACCCACTGGATATAGATGCCGTCGTCGGTCAGGCGGTCCTTGACGGTCTGATAGAATTCGCGCGTGTACAGGACCCAGCTATCGCTGGACTTGGGGTGGAGCGAATCGGAGACGATCACGGGCCATTTCCTGCGCGACATGAGCAGGTAGTTGCGCCCGTCATCAATTACGACGCGGAGCTTGGGGTTATCGAGGACCGCGTTGTTCTCGGGTTCCATGGCCCTGGCGCCGGCGAGCACGCTGCTCTCGATGTCTATCGCAAGGACGGAGCTGACCTCAGGGTACTGTGCCGCAGCTCCGGAGGCGACGCCCCCGCCGAAGCAGACCATCAGGACGTCCTTCGGATTCGGGTGCAGCAGCGGTCCCAGCCCGCCCATCATCTTGAAGGACAGCATCTCCGGGAAGGCGGTCGTCACTTCGATCGAGCCGTTCATGTAAAGGTACTTGAGCCCATTGATCTTGTCCCGCGTCACCGCCTCGGTGCTCGTCTTTCCCTCTCGATAAAAGGCCGTGTCCCTCGTTCTCCGCAAGAGGGTGCTGGTGGAGAGGATCACTTTCTGGCAGAGGTCCGGCGGAACCACGAACGCAAAGAGCAGGACGCCTGCGAGTGCGGCGGCTCCTGTTGCAGCGAGAGGGACAAACCGTCGGCGCGGCATGGCCCACAAGAGGGCCGCGCCCGCGGCGCAATACAGGAGGCTTGCCACAAGCACGCTTCTCTGGATGCCCAGCACCGGGATGAGGACGAAAACCGGCAGGAGCGATCCGATGATCGTGCCGGCGGTGTTGACGGCATAGACGGCGCCGATGCTGCGCCCCACAGTGGCAACGCTTCGTGCGTATGCGGCGCAGATGAGCGGGAACGCAATCCCCATCAGCACCGTTGGCGCGACCACCGTGACCGCGGACATGGGCCAGAGAGGCAGTGGCCCGGCCTCACGGGAGCCGGAGATCAGCGCCCCCGCCGTGAACGAAGCCAGCACCGCCATGCCCAGAAGCAGCAACGCCGCGCTCAGCATGCGCAGCGGATGCCCGAGCCGCGCCAGGAGGAAATTGCAGATAAGGCTGCCGACACCGACCCCCAACAGGTACATGCCGAGGACCGTGGTGAAGGTGTAGGCCATGTTGCTCAACGGGCCGATGTACCGCAGCCATAGCACCTCGCAAGAAAGCCCGGCCAGGCCGGAGATGAACGCTACTGCGAGCAAGAGCCGTCCGGTCCCGCGAGCGGCATTCCCGCCCCCTTCGGCTGCGGCCGGCCCGTCCGGTCTGGTCCCGACGGCGGCGGGCGCCGCGCGCGCCAAGAGCGGCTCGGCAGGTTGGCGCGTCCTGAGGGCGAGCGCCACCGCGCCCGCTCCAATGAGGAGGTTGATGCCCACGGCCACCAGGTTCGTAGCGCGGAGCCCGAACGTATCAGCCAGCCAGTAGCCGGCGGCGAAACAGCCTGCCGTGGCGCCGAGCGTGTTAACCCCGTAAAGCAGGCTCACGCGCGCGCCGATCACGCGCTCGGACTCCGCGCAGAAGCGGACGAGCAACGGAAGCGTCGTGCCCATGAGCGCGCAGGGCACAAACAGGATGGCGAATGAGATGAGGAAGCGGCCCGCGACGGAAAGGAGCGGCGACTCCGGCGCCAGCAAGGCAATACGGGGCGCCCAGCGGCCGAGCGCACCGAGCAAGAGCGGTATGCACGCGGCCCAGAGCGCCACGCCCGCCTGCGCGGCCCCGTACATCAGCAAGCGCTGCTCGAAGCGGCCCGCCAGTTGGCCGCCCAGCCAGCCGCCCACGCCGAGGCCGGCCATGAATGCGCAGAGCACTACGCTCACCGCATAGGTGCTCGCCCCGAAGACCGTCACAAACTGGCGGCTCCAGAGGATTTCGAATATGAGCGCAGTGCCGCCGGAGAGGAAGAACGCGGCATACACGGCCATCCGCAGCCACGGTGCCTGCCCGCGAACGCCCCCCTCATCCGGGGCCTGCGCCCCCCGGAATCCCGGTGAATGCTCGTACCTGGCCGGCCGATGTTTCATACCGTGCGCGCACCGCTGCAAGACGACCCCGCGCTTGCGAGCCCTGCTGCGCCGAATGCGCGGCTCCAGTATACGGCTCGCCCGGCGCTTTATCCACGGGGCTCGCGCGGGCGCGCGCTGATGCGGCCTGCAAGAATGTGCGAGCGCTCGTGGCCGCGCAGCAGCCCGGCGGGAAGACCGGGCGGGCGGCGGACGGTGGCGCGCTGCTGGATCGGGCGGCGCAGGACCAGGCGTGGGCTGGCGGGCGATCGCGCGACCGAGTTGGTCAGGCGCCCTCGGGCAGCTCCGGGCCGGCAATCGTGACAACCGGCTCGGCAGCCGCCAGGTACTTGCGTGCTAACTCCAATACGCGCTCCCTGGAGACGGCCCGGATCTCCGCCCGGTAGCGCTCCAGGTAATCGAGCGGCAGATTGTGCAGAGCTATGTCCCTCACAAGATAGGCGAGCGAGTCGCTCGTCTCCGTCCGCAGCACCAGCGAGCCGACCAACTGCCCGATGGAGTCGCTGAGTTCCTGCTCGGTGACCGGCTCGGTGCAGAAGCGCTCGGTTTCCTCGCGGATGGCCGCCAGCGCCCTGCGCACGTTGGCCGGGTTCACGCCCGCTCGGATCGCCAGATGGCCGGCCTGAAGTTGCGCGTCGAGGTAGGCCGAGGCGTAGTACGCGAGCCCCATCCGGTCGCGTACTCGCTCGCCGATCCGGCCCATCAGGCCGAATCGCCCGAAGATGGACGCCGCGACCGACAGGGCGTGGTAATCCGGATGTGTGCGCGGGACGGCGATCCAGCCCATGACGATGTCGCATTGGCTCTTGCCCGGCACGGCGATGATCTTCTCTCCCGGGGAGACGGCCGTCTGCACGGGCTGGGGCTGCCAGGCGGGCACAGCACCGAGCGGGCGCCAGGAGCCGAACGCGCGCTCGACCTGGCGGCACATGGCGTCGAACGACAGCGGGCCCACGAGCGCAACGGTGAGGTTCTGCGGCCCGAACGAGCGGGCGATGAAATCGAGCGCCGCGTCCCGGCTCAGCCTGCCCAGGGTTTCCGGCGTCCCGCGCAGGTCCCGGCGGTAGGGATGCTCGGCGGGGTAGAGCGCCTCCAGCGCGGCGCGCATCGCGAGCCAGCCCGTTGAGTCCCGGTCGGCCTTCATGGCGGTCAGGATCTGCTGCCGCACCTTCTCCATCTCGGGCTCGGGCACGGACGCCTCGGCGAGGCATTCCTTGAGCAAGCCGAGCACCCTGGGCAGATCGCCGGGCAGGCATTTGCCGCCGAAGTCGGTCGAGTCCGCGCCGCTCGAGAAGTAGATGCTTGCGCCGAGGCCGTCGGTCAGGGCTGCGACCTGGCGATAGTTTCTGCGCCGGGTGCCCTGGTCGAGCATCCGCACCGTCAGGTAAGCCAGCCCTTCCCGGCCGGGCGGGTCGAGCGCGCCGCCCGCGCGCAGGAACGCGGCTATCGCTACGCAGTGGCTGTCCCGATTCTGCATGCCGAGCACGCGGGCCCCGCAGTCGAGCACCCGCTCGCGGATTTGGAGGAGTGGCGAGCTTGCGCCCGGTCCCGCCCCGGTCGCGCTCGGTCGGCCTCCGTCACTCGCTGCGCGCTGCCCGCATGCGCCGAGCCCATCGCCCGCTGCGGGCCCAGGGCGGGCGCCGAAGCTGCCGGGCGCAGCGCTCGCTGGAGCGCCTGTGAAGAAGCGTGCCCGGGCAAGCGGGCCGAGCGCTCGTTCTGCGGCGGCAAATTGGCCGCGCGGCAGCGGGCAGCGCGCGCTCGGCAGGTATGCTGCGTGCACAGCGGGCGGCGGGCCGCCCGCGCCCTGCGCTTCGCCCTCCGGAATGAAGACGCCGACCGTGCGGTTCCGCCGAATCAGGTAGGTCCTCGCCACGCGCACTACATCCTCGGCGGTGACGGTCGCGATGCGGTCCGCGACGGTGTCAAGCTCGGCGAGCGCGCCGACGGAATCGAACTGGCCGATCATGAAGGCGTTGGCGGTGATGCCGTCGCGCGCGTACTCGACCTGGGCGCGGACCTGCCGGAGCGTTCTTTTCAGTTCGGCGGGTTTGGGCCCGCTGTCCTGCAATCTCTCGATCTCGGCGAAGATGGCGGCCTCGGCCTTCTCAGGCTTGACGCCGTTGCGGAGCATCATCCAGAGCGAGAAGAGGCCGGGGTCTCTTAAGAAGCGGCCCCCGCCGCCCGCCCAGACGACGAGCTTCTTCCTGTTGACCAGGGCGTCGTGGAGCCGTGCGCTCTTGCCGAGGAAGCCGCCGCCGGAGAAGCTTAAGGCCCGCGCCCCGCTCAGGACGGCCTCCAGCACCATCAGCGGCAGCCGGTCCAGATGCGCGTAAGGCGGGACATGGTAAACGCAGGTCCAGTAGATGGCGTTCCCAGGGCGGCGGACTTCGACGCGGCGCTCGCCGACCTGTTCGGGCTCCTCGGAGCGGACCTCGTACTGGACGCCCCTGGATGGGATGTCGCCGAATCGCGTTCGGATAAGGTCGAGGGCTTTCTCGGGTTCCAAGTCGCCCACGAGGACGAGCGTCGCGTTGTCAGGCGCGTAGAAGCGGCCGTAGTGTTCGAAGAGGTCTTCGCGCGTGATCTTCTGGAGGTCGCTCTTGTAGCCCACGACCGACCAGCGGTAAGGATGGACCTGGTAGGCCGTCCCGATGACGTCTTCCATGAGGCGCATCTGGGGGTAGTTCTCGGCGCCCTCGCGCTCGGAGATGATGACGCTGCGCTCGCTGGCGACTTCGTTCGGGTCAAAGGTCGAGTTGACCATGCGGTCGGCCTCGATGCGGAGGCCGAGGTCGAGGTGTTCGGCGGGGAGGGTTTCGAAGTAGACGGTATCGTCCTCGCGGGTGAAGCCGTTGTCCATGCCGCCGACGCGGCTGATGCTCTTCATGATCTCGCCCTTGGGGAAGGAGGGGGTGCCTTTGAAGAGCATGTGTTCGACCCAGTGGCTGATGCCGGTGATGCCGGGGCGTTCGCAGCGGCTGCCGACGTGGTACCAGATCCAGAGGCTGACGACGGGCGTGGTGCGCATGGGTTTGATGAGGACTCTCAGGCCGTTGTCGAGGCGGCGCTCATGGATGTCTTGTGGCGCGGGCATAGGGGCTCCTTCAGACAAGTACAAGAAACGGTTTCACCACGGAGGCATCCGCCACAGGCGGATAAACTCCGGACACAGAGAAAACCAGGTAGGCAGGGGGCAACGGACAGCAGCTTACCGCGCCTTTCTGATGGGGCTCCGGAATCTGGGCGGCTTGAGCGGTTCACCATGTTGGCCTCCTGATAACGGACAAGACGAAGGCTTTGGCCGCTGAGGGCACAGAGAGGCCCGGAGGACGCCGAGGAAAAGCAATGCGATTTGGCCTTCATTGTGCGCGTGCCTCCGGGCGCTGGGCGATGTCGGCAGTACACCTTGTTGGCTCCGTTAGATGGCCGAAACGAAAGACTTCACCGCGGAGAATCGTTTCCGTCTGTGGTCCCCCGTGACAAGTCGGTCCTGTGAGCAGCTCGACGGCGGTCCAGACAGCCGGTGGCGTCTCCTCGACGCCTAATGTACTCGTTCTGGGGCGGGTTGCCAATAGCAGGTATTTGCGGAGCGATGGCAGGCGGACGGGCGGCCCGGCGGTCAACCGAGAGCTTTCTGTGAGCGCGGGAATGGCAGGACTCTCTGAACGCCGGCTGAATGACCAAGGCAAGGGACCATCTGCGGGTTGCGGCAGGTGGAGCGAGGACGCCGAGGGCTCATTTCAGAGGAAGGGCGCGCAGGACCGCGTCATGCACCTTCCTGGCAAGGGCGAGGGCCGTCATCGCCTCAGCCGAGTCGGGCTCCGGCTGGTCGCGAGGATATCGGACGTCGACGCCGTACGGGTTGAGCGCCGTGGCGCCAGCAAGACTTTCCGCCAGAGAAGCATCCACAGTGGCAAGGAGGTCGAGGAGTTCGCCAATCAGGTGGGTCTTGGGGAACTCCACCTGGTGCCAAGTGAGGAGCGCCTTGAGGTACTTCTCGGCGGCTTGTTGGGAATGAAAACACGAAGGGTAGGGAAAGGGCGGTTCTGCTGAGAGCAACGCCTCGGCGGCCCGCATGTCCAAGTCAGCTTTGGAGAGCCACTGGGCGACGAGTTTCCGCCGAACCTGTTCCTCATGCGGCTGCATAGATGACCTTCCCGTATTTGTTCGCGGGATATGCGATGCCGCCGACGACGTTCTTGCTGGCCTCGAACCAATCCGACTTGATGACGATTACGTCGAAGGGATACCCGAGACCGCGCAATGCGTCACCGACCTGAACGCTCTCTCGGCGTTCGTCGCCCGGATTGGGCTCGATGACAAGCAGGTCAATGTCGCTGTTGCGAGTCATCTTGCCGGTGGCTGCGGAGCCGAACAAGATAATCTTGTCCGGTTTGGCGATGGCGAGGACACGGCGCACGATCTCGTTGATGAGCGCGTCGTCGAGTTGCGCGGTTGCCTGAGGGGTTTCCATTGCGGCCTCTCGATCTTTCCATTGCCATTCAACGGCAAACTTCGTGGCAAGTCAAGAGACAACGATTCAGCGGCTAATCTTGTTGGCTCCGATAGACGGCCAAAACGATGGAATCCACTGCAGAGGAGCGGCGGAGGTGTCCGCAACAGCGGACGCGCAGAATGAGGGGGACTGGCTTTGGTGTCGGTTTGCTGGGCCCGCCCGCCGTGGCGGGCACCTCGGATGGAAGGACCACGTAGGTCAGGCGGGCGCGTCGAGCAAGAGCTATCCAGCTCTGCCACTCTCACCTCACAGATACGGACCGAGGAGGCGGTCGCCGTTGAAATGAATGAGGTGGCTCGGCTCCTCGGCGATCCAGGCCGCCGTCTCCCATGCGATCTCGGTGTGGTACTTCGCCATTGCCCGGCGGGTGAGGAAGGCCGTCACGAAGACCAGGCCCGCCCTGGTCTTCTTGAACAGGTCCTTGAGTTCGTTGTGTCGCTTGATGCCGATGGGGCCGTGGCTCGTCACAGCCTCGATGAGGACAAGCCAGTTCTTGTCGGGCACATGGACCAGCACGTCAGGCATCTTGCCGTGCTCGTCGAAGGCCAACCCAAGGTCCTGGAGGTAGCCCTGCTCAAGGTGTCGCTGCTTATTGCCGGTGTCACCGACATAAACCAGCGTGCCTCCGGGGGTGAAGCGCGGGCAGAAATCTTCGAGAATGCTCTTAAGGAGTTCGTTCTGACCGCCTGCCGTCAACTTCAGCTCCCGGCCATCGGGAAGCCGGACGGGAATTAGCGCCATGTTGCGCTCGCGTGGCTGGAGATGGCTCGGGGTCTTGTCAGAACCTGCATCTTCCTTCCGGGCTGCCGGCGCTCGATCAAGCATGGTCACTGGCCTCCCGCTTCTTTTCCTCTGCCACAACCTGCCGCAGAAGCGGCTTCAACGCTGGCACGTCTTCCTGGACCGCCTTCCACACAACGTCCAGGTCAACCGCAAAGTACTCATGAATGATCTTGTCTCTCATGCCTGCCATCCGCTTCCAGGGCACGGAGGGATAACGATTTCTGAGTTCGCGGGGAACTTTCTTCGCCGCTTCGCCCATGATCTCGAATGCCCTTACAACTGCGAAGATCGTTCTCTCGTCCTGTTTCAGACCCTCAAAGTCAAGCCCGCGTGTGAAGCCCTCGATCTTCTCAATTGCGTCCTGGATATCTTCGAGGTAATCGAGATACTCGCGCCTGGCCTTCATATCTGGATCACCTCGCGCAGGATATGCTTGCCGATCCTCGGCTTAAGGGCGCTTCGCATCACGAGATCTACCTTTAGGCCGAGAAGATCACTGAGTTCCTGCTCGAGTCCCACGAACCCGAACAGCGAAGGTGCGTCGTCGAATTCCACCAGCAGGTCAAGGTCACTGCGCGGACGCTGCTCCCCCCGCACCCAGGAACCGAACACGCCCAGTGAGTGCACTTTATATCGCTCGCGCAACTCGGGAAGATGCTCCCGCAGCGCCGCCATGATTTCTTCAAGCTTTTTGCGCTTCTGAGCCATGTCACACCTCCACCCCCAGCCTCTGGAGGCAAAGGCTATACCGCAGGCCGTCAGATGTCAAGCCCCGATTTCAGTCGCGGGACCGCATTGATCGCCGCGGCAAGGAGCGGGGTGGCGGCGGCAGAGGCGGCGCTGCTGAGGCCCGCGCACGAGTGATCCATCAGCCAAGACGCAGCAGCCGGTCTTGCGTGTGAAGTGATTTCACCATGGCATGCAGCCTTCAGTAGGAATTGTGCGCCGCCCGGGCCTCTATTCTCGCGGTGCCAGCCGGCGGGGTCTCCTCCATCTGGCTCCACGCCACACGGTGCCGGGTGAGTACCTGCATCTTCCTTCCGGGCTGCCGGCGGTCAGGAGGCAGGAGGATTGCGTGATAGAACGGCCCTTGCCCTCAGGCCCTGGTGCTCAAACGTGACGCCGAACTCACCGGAGAGGAGGCGAAGCACGGCCGCCGGCCATCCAGGGCCTTCCTTGGGCGCGGCCGGGTCACCGTAGACTGTGGAGACCACGGTGCGGTCGGCCTGGCTCCACTGGTAGGTTCCGCCGCCGGGACAGACAAGCCGCGTCTTCCAAAGCAGTTGGTGCACTTCGACCGGATCGCGGTCGGGATAGAGGCGCTTCCACTCGTTGAGGATCGGGATGTTGTCCCAGGAGCGCTGGCGCATGGTGGACCGGAAGTCCCTGTCGGCCAGGTCCCGGAGGAACGTCAGCGCTTTCGCGTCCGCCCGGAGACACATGCTTGAGCCCAGCCAGGCCTTGTCGGCGCCCGGGACGGGGTCACCCTTGACCCGCGCGGCGTGCCGGTCGAGGGCTGCCCTGAGCACGTCCTCATTCACCGTCAGGATGAGCATGTCCGGCAGAGCGGCGTAATAGACCGCACTCTTCTGTTGCTGCGCTGGCGCGGAGGCCGAGGGGTGGACCTTCACGTAGGGCTGCTCGGCGTAGGGCAGGGTCTCCCAGACGGTCAGGCCAGGGCTACTGCTCTCCACAAAGCCGCGCAGGGAAGCGAGGAATGCCGCCAGCTTCAGCGGGTCCTTCACCTCGGCCACGAGGGCAACCGGCAGGCGCTGCCAGTTCTCCTGCAGGAAGCTGTCTTTGTTCTGCGCGTTTTTCAGTTCGCCCCAGAAGGGCGACTCGTCGGCGTAGATGGCCACGGTCTGCCCCATCCAGGCGAGCGGCTGGAGCCCGAGGTTGGCGCCCCAGGAGGTCGTCATGCCCGATAGGTCGCGCACAGGCTTAGATTCGGGGTTCAACGCCATCGCGTAGTGCAATAGCGCTCCCTGGTGCGGGTCGCCGGCTTTCTCCCCGATCGCAACTCCCCGGGTCAGGGCAATCAGATCCGCGTAGTCGGTTCCTGCAATGAGCGGCATCACGGTGAGGTCAGCCGAGAGACGGTCGGGCGTGATGCTGAGCCGAACGGCGATGGGATCGAAGTACTGCCGCCAGTTGCTCTGATAGCGGGCACGCCAGGATGTGTAGGCTGAGGCTTCCGCCGCCGTCACCTTGGCCGGAACGAGTTCCGAGACAGGGGTCAGGAATTCGAGGTTGCCATAGATGGACGACGAGACGCCGTCAGGCGTCATGCTGACCTGGCCGAGTCCCTGCGGGCTGTCCGCGCCGAGCGGCCCCGGCTTGAGGGTGCCCTTGACCAGTTCGTCGGCGTGCTCTGCCTGGATTTCCGCCATCAGGGCCGCGGCCCGCGTGCGGCGCGAATCGGCGATGCGCCACTGCGGCCCGCACCAGCGGCGGATCGCGGCGTCCGGCACGATGAACAGCGCCGTCTCCGCCGCGTCACCACGCGGATAGCGGCCGCGGAAGAACGAATACTCGGGCAGCGAAGATAGGGAAGGGACCTTGCCCTGGGATGCGTTGGCGATCCGTTCGAGCTGGACCAGTGAGTTAGTGACGACGACGGCCTTGCCTATCGCCGCCACATAGGAGCAGACGGCGCGGTTCGGCGAGCGGACGCCTGTGTAAGCGGTTGAAGCGACTTCCCCGCGCACCTGCTCAACGCCGGGCACTGCCGCGGAGCCGGCAGTTACGCGGGCCTCTATGAGCTGGCGCAGCGCCGTAACGTCCTTGGCCTCATAAAGCAGAGCCACGTCCGTGCCCATGGGCATGAAGGGGTCGGAACCTGTGATTGCCACGGCGTTGATGAGTTGAGGGCCGAGGAGGCGCGAGAGCAGGTTTGCAGAGAGGCACAATTGCCGCTCGTAGCGTTCCTGAACGCGCGACTCTTCCGAGCGCGGCTCCAGCAGCCTCAGGACCGGCGTGCCCTGCGCCTTCGCCTCGTCGAGCGTTGCCATGAAGGCGTCGAAACTGGGGAAGAGCAGCGCGTGCTGATCGCCCGGGAGGAGTTCTGCCAAAGCATCCTTTGTGACCGGCAGGTCCTTGAGCAACGGCGCCCAATCCATCTCCTGCACCGTAATCCCGGGCAGCGTCGTCACGTCCACCGTCTCCTCGGCGGGCGCGCCCGGCAGGAGGACGCGGTCGAGCTGAAGGTTTTCGCTCACCGCCTTCCCGCCCGTCAGGACGTCGTAAGTGTCCTCAATGTCGCCGCCTCGCGCCGGTGGAAAGCCCCGGCCTGGCGTCGCAGGCAGGGCGGGCGCCGCGCCCCGTTCGCGCTGCGTCATGCGCAGTTGATGACGGAACCACGCCGCCCCGGGGATGCCACGGTTGAGCAGGTTCGTGTAGTACTGTTCCTTCGCCGATAGGAACGCGTCTTTCGCCTGCGCGTTGGCTCCGGAGGCAGGCACGACGAAGTGCAGCAGCGCCACCACTTCTGCGCGCTGCCGTTGGAGGCAGAGCCGGCCCGTCACGTCCTGCCCGGCCGGCGCACAGATTGACAGGGCGAGGTTGGCGACAGGATCACGCCACGCCACCCAACCTTGCGGGTAGCGAACGTATGCCTCCCCCTGGCCGTCCAGGATTGCATAACCGCGGCTCTGGGGGACCTCTCCTTCCCACGCGGCCGGTTCGTCAGGCAACTGGCCCTCAGTGAGCTTGAGGTCCGCGAGGCGCACCTCGTAGTAGGCATCTTCCGCCGCCGCCTGGCCGACCGCCAACACAAGCAGTACCACCAGCATCGCCGCTGTGCTTTTCATAATGCGCTCCTCTGGCTGAAGGCGGCTTCCCAACTGCACGCCCGTTGTGCCGGACAATCGTAACGTGTCGGGCGCGGTTTTTCAACTCGTCACAGGTGGGGATTGTTGCCGGCTTGCGAGCACGGCGCGGCGCGTGCCTGATTTGCTGAACCTGGGCTGCTTACCAGGGCAGGGAGGGTCGGTCGGGATAACCGTTGCCTCTTATTGACCTTTGGGAAGGAACGGCAAAGACCCGGATATCTCGAACCTTCCGGTTCGCCGACGTCACTTGGCCCATTCTCAAGCTGCCGCGTGCCGGTATCTACGCCGGGTAGCCCACACTCTGGGCATATAGGACGCGCTGGTCGGGCCGGAGGCTTAGCGCCTTGGTGAGGCCCGGCTTGTCGCAGTTGTGGAACCACGCGGCCAGGCCCTGGGAGGCCGCGAAGAGGTAGACGTTCCCGGCGATGAGGCCTGTAGCGACATTGTAGTAGGACTTCTGGACTTCCGCGTCCCAGAGCCCCGGCTCCTGAAAGCCCGCCTTCGCGAACCGGGCAATATCAGCGACGAAGATGATCCTCACGGGGGCCGTGGCGCCGCGGCCGCGATTGCCGGCCATTGGGCGCAGGTCGCCCGCGACGACGGGCGTGAGCCGGTGCGCCGGCGCGTCGTAGAGGTAGACGGCCTCAGGCAGCGCCACGTAGAGGTCTATTTCCTGCGCATTGCTGGCCGAGGCGGCGGTGCGGCCGAGTTGCCCGAACGGCCCACCCTTCTCCCGGTTCACGCCGAAGGCTGCCCACAGCAGGTTGGAAAGGACCTGGGGCGGGAGGCGGTCCTGCTTGATGCTGCGGATTGTGCGCCGTTCCCTGAGCGCGGTTAGGACGGACTTTCCACCCTCGGTTTCGGGCTTGGGCAGCACGATGGGCTGGAGATCGCCAGCGGGCCTGGCCGCGCCGCCGGATCCGGTGGCGTTCGCCGCGTCGTCACCAGCCATGGTCAGGCCTGAAAAGCGAGCAGTCAGGAGGCTTGCCGGCACGACACGCAAGAAAGCACGGCGGTTCATCGGGGTCTCCTCCGGTTACTCGACCGGTTGCAGTCTCGGGTGCTGCCTACAGTTCATTACGTGCGGCGGGTGGCAGGCGACAAGCACGACACCCAGGCCGTATTTACGCCACCGCCTGACGGATGTCAAGTCCCCGTGGTCCCTGCCGAGCTTTTACTGCCGGGCGACCGGCTGGCTGGCGGCGTCTCGGGGGTCTTCGATAGTGAGTTTGGCGCCCAAGGTGGCGGCGAGGTTCGGAAGGTCATATTCGCGCAGGGCGCCGTGGACAATGTTGGCGTGTTGATTGATCGTCACACGGCGTTCGAGCACGCTCGCCCAGGAGATGAGCGTCCCTGATAGCTTCACCGACGAAAACAACGACGGCTCCAGGGCGGCCGCGTGCAATGCCGGGACGCCGACGTGACCTACCGCGATCAAGTCCACTGCATCAACTGAGCCGCCCTCGACCCTGGTCGCAGCGTAGCGGGCAGCAGTCAACACGTCCTCCGCGCGCATCCCGACGTACGAACGGCCCAGGCAATAGGCGGTTGTCACGTCCTGCCAATCGGCCTCAATCTTTCCCCACTTCTTCTGGGCGGTCTGCTGGGTTTGGCCCGTCCCGCGGAGGGCGACTGAGAGCACGCGGGCGCCGGCGAGGACGAGTTGCTCTATCGGGCCGCCCGGCGCCGCATCGGCTTCCGTGTCTTGCTCATGGACGTAGACCATCACGCGGCCGGACGGTCCGCGTTTCGTCCCTGGCAGGAAGAGCAGGATCGGCAGCACAATGCCGTCTTCCGGCAGGATGTCGAGTTCGCGGATTCGGCAACCCTTCCGCCTGAGGGACTTGCCTTTCTCGACCTGCGGAAGGGGCAAGTCTTCGAGCTTGCGGATCCCGGCAATCTCGCGAACCCGCGCCAAAAGGGCGGCTTTATCTTCGCCGGCCCAAAGCGCTGCGCGGCGTCTGGAGAGTTCGCGCTCGTAGCCATCGTTGAGATCGTAGGCTGAGCGCGCGCCGGGGAGCCGCATCACCTGGCCGTCAGGCGCGCACCTGCACTCCTCTTCGCTTAACAGCTCAATCGCCGGCTCGGTGATCACCTGGTCCCGGCCCAGCAGCCAGCGCGACATCCAGCGGGCGATCCCTTCCCTTTGCTCGCGGTTATAGTTGTGAGGGGCGTCGTTCTCCAGGATGTCCATACGTTCCGGGAACCCGAGGCGCGAGTAGAGGCGCTTGGCATGGCGGAACGTCCACCACGAGCCGCCAATATCGAAAAAGTCGTGAGTAGCTACGCAGAAGAGGATGGGCACCGGCGCGCGGATCATCAAGAGGTCGGTCGCCTGCGGGGCGCCGGCGAGCGACGCATAGGTGTGATGTTCGGCGTCCTGCGGACCGATCGTCCTCAGGAGCGTGGGGAGTGCGTTGCCATAGCAGCTCGGCGCGGCCGCTTTGACCCGGTCGTCGAGGGCGACGACGTAGGCGGTGAGGATGCCGCCGCCGCTGTTGCCGGTGCAGCCGATCAGTTGCGGATCAACTTCCGGCCGTGATTGAAGATAGCTGATCGCCTGCATCGTATCCCAGATCTGGAAGCGCGCCGAATTGCGGCCAAGGAGGATGCTGCCGATGCCGACCATCTGGTGGCCGTAGGTGCCGTGAAGGTATGGCCCCCACTTATCGAAGTCGTACTCCCCGCGTTCACCGTGGTACTGGATGCGCTCCGACTCGTCCATGGCATCGTAGACGAATCCCACCATCCCATTGAGCGCTAACAGGGCGCCCAGCGACTGGTACTCATCGTGGGCCTTGCCGTTGCCGGTATGGCCGACGGGCTCGACGATGCCCGGGTACGGGGGCTTGAAGCGGGCTGCGTCCGGGAGAAACAGGAGTCCCGTGACATGGAGCCCTGGCTGGCTTTCGAAGATCACCTTCTCGACGAGATAGCCGTCACGCTGGACCTTGCCCGTGGTGCGGGCGTTCAGTGGGGAACGGTCCGGCAAGCCGCCGATGACCTCCAGCAACCGGTCACGCGATTGTTGCTGGTACGCGGCGATCTGCACAGGGGTGGTCCGCGCTTCGTAGTCGGCTTCCCACTGTTGGGCAGCCTGATCTACCTGGCGCAGCAGATACCGCTTCATCATGTCTCCGTCCGTCTGGCCAGCGGATGTATTGGACGTCATTCGGTCTGGCTCCGAGTGGTTGAACAAGGCAGTGTTTCAAGAACGCGGTGAAAATCGCGAGATGGAAACAGGACATTATACCGTCCTGACCAGGCGCCAACAGAGCGCGCTGGCCGGTGTGATCGCGGCCGCCCTGACAGGCCGGCTGTCCTGTCGGGGACGAAGTTCCAGTGGGGCGCTCCCCCTTCGAAGTCAAGTGTCACGTCCAAAAGCTCGCTGGCAAGCGGTACTCAGGTCTTCAGCACGGCATCACCCAATTCTTGACAAGCCAGTGGAGGCGGCATAGCATGTCCCCAAGCTGAGGCATTGTGAAAGAGACGCGTCGGCGCTCAGTGTCCATCCCGCTCGTGCTTGCGGCCCGACTTCCCCCAAGCGAACCGCCTTGGCGTTGCGAGAACTGGAACGTGTTTTCCCGCGCATTCTGCGGTTGAACTGCAGGTCCGTCGAGTAAGGAATACCGAGTGTCGGAGAGTCTGGAATCTACATCCGGCCAGCGTGCCCTTCTCGGCATTCGGACCGACCGGCTTGCGGCCGCTGCCGCGATCGCCGTCGCCGCGTCATTGCTGCTTTGCGGCTATGAGTTCATCCGCAGCGTGTCCGCCTCGCTCTTCATTGACGCCTACGGCGCGAAGAACCTGCCCTTCGCGATGGCGCTCGGCCCGGTCGCCACGCTGATTCTTATCTACGGCTACGGCCGCCTCCTGTCCGCGACCGGCCCGCGTGCCGCCATCGTAGCTACCTCGGCATTCTCCGCGCTGGTTGTCCTTGGCTGCTTCGCAGGCATCCGCGCCGGAGCAAAGCCCGCCACGGCCGTGCTCTATGCTTTTCGCGAGGGCTATATTGTTCTCCTCGTGGAGCAGGTCTGGTCGTTCATCAACAGCACGGTGCGCGCCGACGAGGGCAGCAAGCTGAATGGCCCCGTGTGCGGCATCGCATCGCTTGGCGCGATTGCCGGAGGACTGCTCGTGCGGCGTTACGCCACCGAGATCGGCAGCGTCAACCTGCTCTTGCTGGCCGCGGCATCGTTCGTGCCCACTGGCCTTTTTGCGGCGGCGGCCTACTGGGTGGGCGGGGAGCCGAAGCCGGCGCCGGACGAGGCTCATGGGCAGCATGGGCACCTCGGCATAGGCACGCTCGTGCACCACCGGGTCCTGTGGAGACTTGCGCTGCTGATCGCTCTGACGCAGGTGGTGTCCACGGTGGCGGACCTGCAGTTCAACCGCTACGTGGAGGCGGCGATGCCCGAGAGGGACCTCCGGACGCAGTGGTTCGGCGGGTTCTACGCGACGCTGAACATGGGCTCGGCCGTCTTCCAGTTCGTGGTGGCGCCGCTCCTGTTGGCCTTCGTGGCGCATAGGTTCATTCACCTTACAATTCCGCTCGTGCACCTGGGGGTGCTCGCGGCCGTGTTCGTGCGTCCCGGGCTTTGGTCTGCGGCGGGCTGCTACATGGTATTCAAGGTGCTCGACTACTCGGTCTTCCGCGCCGTGAAGGAACTGCTGTACATCCCGCTCTCGTTCGACGCCCGCTACCGCGCGAAGGAGATCATTGATGCCTTCGTGTACCGCGCGTCCAAGGGCGTTACGTCCGGGACGCTCGCGGGTGTGGGCACGCTCATGGCGCTGCCTTTGGCGGCGTTCCCCGGGGTGATCGCGGCGGCGTTGGTGGGCTGGCTGGGGGTGGTGACCCAACTCACGCGACCGCGCGAAAGCGAGCGTGCCGGGTAGACGGGCGAGCATAGGCCGGCGCGCCGCGAGTATCCAGGCCAGCGAACTGAAGTAGCGCGAATGTGGGCCGTCCCGGCGCTCACTACGGGAGGCCCTTTCCCGCCGGCAGGGCTGACTCGATGACGAGGGCGCAGTGGATGCGCACCTGCGCTACCGTGGCGACGAGCTTGCCTCCTTGCTTGGCGGCGATATATTTCCATTCGAAGGCGCCATCTTCGAATGCCAGGCTCACGTCCGATGGTTTGCGGGCGACCCGCATTTCCAATCTCACCGGGCCGACGGCCGGAATCTCGTCCACGGTGACGTCGTTTGGCCTGTTCGGAATGCCGGAAGCGCGGTTGATCAGATGTATGATGGACTTGGCGCCCTTCCGGCGGAGCACGATGTCCACACAAGTCGGTGCTTCTATGTGGATGGCCTGTTTGCCGGCCAGCGCACGCGTCAGTTCGCCCACGAACGCACGGACCAGAGGGTAACGGCGCCTGCTGAAGAAGCGAAACACGCTGAATGGAATGTAGGCGACGATCCCGTTGCCTACCTTGTTGAGCGTCGCCGCCGGGTAGGCAAGGAGCCGGTCGTCAACCAAGGGCGTTGTGCCGAGGCACCCGAATGCCTTCGCGCTCGTAGGCCGGGCCAATCGCCAGTGCTCGCTGAAGACGGGGACCGAGCCATCGGCCGCGGGCACGTGGTAGATGGCGTCCCGCTCGACGGTGCCGGCGCCAACGCCGAGGAATCGCCCGCCGAACCGCTCAAAAGCAGCTGCGCCCGAAACTAATAGCTTGCCGCCCTCCTTGACGTAGCGCTTCATAGCATCCACCATCGCGTCCGACAGGTTGTCCTGCTCTGGCGCCACCACGAGCGAGAAGTCGCTCAGGCGGGGCGCGAGCGCCCATTCGTCCATGATGTCTGTGCCGTAGTGGTTCTCCAAGAGGCAGTAAGTGGCGCCCTCGACCGGCGCCGTGTCGACGTCCCACATGAGGTTGCGGGCAGGCTGACGGTGGACGTGATGTTCGGAGTGCAGCACCACGGCCTGCGGGATCGTCTCAGAGCCCTGGCACAGGTCCCGCCTTGCCTTGACGAAGCGGCCGACGTCGCGCAGGCGTTTCATCCGCCATGGCACAAGGCGCCCATTGCGCAGGCCGTTGGGCGTCTCGTAGATGGCCACCGCGCCGCCGAGCGCGGCAATCACCGCGGCCTCCTGCTGGATCATCTGGACCGGCTTGAAGGTCCAGGGGTCCGCGCGGTCTGACATCTGGCCGGATTTCGTGAAGGCCCAGATCATCAGGTCCCAGTGCTTGCCGCGGGTAGAGATGAAGCGAGCTTCGCAGCGGCCCGAATCGAGGCCAAACGCCCACGCGGTGTCGCCACTGATCCAGTCGGTCGGCACGGCCGGCTCGCCCGGGTCTTTGAAGGTCTGGAGCCAGTTTGAGCAGACCAGCACGCCGGGTTTGTGCTCATGGACTGCATTGCAGTAGCGGGTCACGAATCGCGTGAAGCTCTCGCGGGTGAAGTTGATCCAGGCCACCCAGTTGGGATCATTCGTCTCCGTGGGCGCCTCTTCGATGCCGGTCGCCCCTTTGAACGCCTTGCGGCAGCGCCTACAGTAGCACGGCTCGACCGCCCATATCTCGCCGTCCACCCAGAAGCCGTCCACGCCGTACCGATCAATCAGCTCGAACATCTGTGGGATCATCAGCCTGTCAAGGTATGGGCCGCGAGGGCACATCCGTTCGTTCGTCGGTTGTGCGGCAGTCGCTCCAAAGGCGCCGCCCCTTGGACGTCCGTCTTTGCCAACAGTGCACCAGTCTGCGTGCTTAGCTCCTGCCGCTGCGTCCCAGATGCCGGAGTAGTGGCAGTGCAGGGGCAATCCGAGTTGCCGGGTCGCGGCGCGCCACCCTTTCAGAGCGTCCCTCTTCACACCCGGGCTCACCGATGCGCCGGGGGTCTTGCTGTACCAGCTCGTGTAACCGGCGTGGCCCTTGCAGTCCGTCTGGACGAACTGACAGCCCATGAGTCTGAGCATCGGGACCAATTCCTTCGGGCTTGCCCGTGTGCCCAGGTCCGTGTCGCTCTTGCCGGCGTGCAGATCGTAGTGCAGGCCGAAGTACTTTCCCTTTCCGTACCATCGTCCCCTGTAGACTGCCATCTTCGCCTCCTGGCCAAGTCACGAAGTACCTTGAATTCAGATGTGGCGGACACTTCGCTCAGGTGGTGCCGTGTGCTGGAGCGGCGATGATAAGGGGCGTGGGTACATTGGTCAAGCAACTGCGGGGGTGCCGCAGAGCCAGGCAGAAGCCTCCAAAACGACGACAATGTCCCCGGTGCGGCTCCCTCTCCCCCCGGGGACTGGTGGCGCCCTGGAAACCGCGCCGCGGCCCGCGGTGAGAAACCGAATGGCTTGACACGGGGGCGAAGATGATAGCGGGCGCCGCATCGTTGCCAAGGTGCGGCTTCAGCCGGGCGCCTCGGCGGCCCATTGTGCTCGGTTTGAGGAGGACTGAGGGTGACAACGCCCGCCAGACGCCTGATCATCACCTGCGATGAGTTCGGAGAAACCCATTCTGCGAATCTGGCCATCTTTGCGGCCATTGAGCAAGGACTGGGCGTGGGCTGTCCCATTAGCACCACGCTTCAGATGCCCGGCCCCTGGACTTGCGAAGCAGCCTCCTTTGCCGTTGCGCATCCCGACGCAGACGTGGGAGTTCACCTGACCATCGAGTGCGGGCTGCGGGGCATGAAGTTCAGGCCGATCTGTGGGCGGACGGAGGTCCCCGGGCTGTACGGACCGGACGGGTACATGTGGCCGAGCGGCAAGCTGGCCTGGCAGCACGCCACGGAGGACGAGATCTACAGGGAATGCCGGACTCAGATCGAGGCGGCGCTCGCGTTGGGCGTGGATGCGTCCCACCTGGACGGGCACGGTGGATTCCAGGGGAGCAACCCTGCCGGTTACGCGAGAGTTTGTCGCAGACTCGCGGAGGAGTTCGCCCTCCCGATTCGACTCCAGGCCAGAAGCCGCTACGAAGACGCCGGCGCGGGCGCAGAGTGGGACCGCGTTCGAGCTGAAGAAATCTGCACGTCCGACCAGTGTGAAGACCTCGGACGCAGGAAGTCCGACGAGTCGTACGCGCAGTTTTTCCTGCGGCGCCTGCGGCAACTCCCGGGGGGGCTAACGGACCTTTATGCCCATCCTTGCGCCGATTCCGAGGAACTGAGGGCGCTCCAGCCCGAGCGAGCGGAGGGCAGGATCGAGCAGGGAGACCTGCTTCTCCACATCCAGGAGCTTCGGGATGCCCTGGCCGAGGCAAACGTCCAGCTCTGTACGTGGCGGGCCATTCGCGAGGCCCAGCGTTCCTCTTCCCATCCGCGGCCTTGAAACAGAAGGCGAGGGTCCGCTACGGACGGCTTATGCCGGGCAGGCGGGCATATGTCGCTCGCTGCGTTACCCTTGAGGAACGGGCCGCCCGCCGACCGCAACTCCGTCGGAGGGCCACGCGGCAGAACGGCAGGCAACTTCAGAGATAAGCAAGGTGTCACTGAATCTGCCGATATCACGCTCACGCTAACTCAGCAGCACGGTACATGGCAATGACCTTCTCGGGTGAGATCTCGGCCAGAAGGTTGTGCGTGTTGGCGAAGACATAGCCGCCGTCCTGTTTCAGAACGGAGACGGTCTCCTCTACTTCTCCTTCCACATCCTCGACACTGCCAAGCGGCAGCGTCTTCTGTGCGTTAACGCCCCCGCCCCACAGGGTCATGCGCCCCTTGCACTTGTCCTTCCATTCCCTGGCAGAATGTCCTCCCGCCGACCACTGGACCGGATTGAGGATGTCCGTGCCGGACTCGATGAGCATATCGAGGATGTCATACAAGGCACCGCAGGAGTGCAGGAAGGTCTTGACGTGCGGGGCGACCCGGTGGATTTCCTCGTTGTGGCGCTTTCGGTAGGGAAGGAATAGATCTCGAAACACCCTCGGCGGCGCCATGAGCGAGTTCTGATTGCCCCAATCGTCCGAGTCTATTCCCACGATGTCTACGTAGTCGCGTATCTCCGGCAGCAGCGCCCGCACGTTCTTTAGAGAAACCTCGAGGCAGATCGAGTGGAGTTCGTGGACAAGGTCCGGTTTAAGCAGGCACAGGCAGGGAAAGACCGCGAGCCCCCCGTAGCCGTGAATGCAGATCCCAAGGCTCGTTGGACCCATGAACAGGATGGCCCGGTCCGTGGCTTCCCGGACGCGCTGGCAGAAGTCGCGTATGCGAGTGATCTGCTCGTCCCGCAGCAAGCGCGTCTCTTGCCACTTCCTCACTTCCTTCGGGTCGGGCGTGGGCAAGTCGCCGTCGAGCACCAACGGCTGGCCCGCGTGTTCCGAGTCGAAGACATAGCTTGCGGACGGCATGCGGAGCCGGTCCTCGTATACCAGCGTGCCATCCTGCTCGGCGCGATACCCTCCGGGGTTGCGAACGAGCGCCGGCAAGCGCCCGCCGAAGTCGTAGTGCTTCCAGAGTTCGGGCTGGTCGAACGCGTTGGTGATTTCGCCGCTTTCCACAGTCACGACGTCACATCGCAGCGCATTGAGCACATCGCTGTCCACCAGCGCCAGCATCTGCCCAACGTCGTGAACCTTGGGCAAGCCCAGGGGCAGACCCAGCGCAGCACGCAGCTTGGGATACAGAAATGCGCTGACGCCCGTCGAGCGCATGCCGCCGAGGTCCTTGGGCACGCGGTCAGTGGGCCTGAAATTGAGCGCTTTCAGAACGCGCTCTCGGGGGATCATGAACGCTCCTCAGATATCCTGGTCCAGGTTGCCGGGCCCAGTCCCAGGCCCGCGCGGCGTCTGCAACGTTCTCGGAAAGGATGGACATTATCAGGGCAAGCCGAAACAATGTCCAGGTGCGGAGCCCCTCTTCGGCGCCTTTCGAGGGTTCCTTTTGAGGGACTGTGCCGACGGAGATACAATACGCCGGCAGGATTCGCGCGGCGGGAGTCGCTGCACTAACAGGGGCACATGACTTCCGCCTTCCCCTTGCGAGGGCCGAGACAATGGCGGCTTCTAGTGCTGCGGGAGGTGCAGGGCAGTCGAAGGTGGCGGTGAAGGACGAGAACGGGATGGTTCTCATCCCAGCCGGCGAGGCGGTCGTCGGGACGACACCCGAAGAGCGCGTAGGTCTGGCGGAACGTTTCGCCTGTCACCCGACCTGGCTGAACGACGAGTTGCCGCGGCAGCGAGTCAATCTTGATGCTTTCTGGCTCGACAGGAGTCCCGTTACCAATGCACAGTACCTCGCCTTCTGCCGGGCCACGAATCGCCGCGGGCCGGCATGGTGGCGCGAGGGCCTGAGCTTTCCAGTTGAGTATGCGGATCATCCAGTCGTGGGCGTAAGCGGCCCGGACGCCGCGGCGCACGCCGAATGGGCGGGCAAGCGACTCCCGACGGCGGAGGAGTGGGAAGCCGCCGTCGGCGGCAGCGGGACGGCGTTTCCGTGGGGCGACGACTGGCCGGGGCCCTTGAAGCTGGTGCGCCCGGAGCGCCCTTTGTGGGGCTTGCCTGGAACGCGCCCCGTCGGCAGCACGGAATGCGGCACCGCGCCGAGCGGGGTACGGGACTTCGCGGGGCAGTGCCTGGAATGGGTCGGGCGCTTCATCGCCCACCACACCACGCAGTTCCAGCTTCTGAAGGGTGCCAGTTGGTTCCACGAGGAGCCCTTGAACTTCCGCGCGGCATCGGCTGCCTGCGCCTACGCGCGGTGGGCTTCGCCGCTCACGGGCTTCCGCTGCGCGGTTGACGCAAAGAGCGCCCCGCCGCAGATGCGCTCAGCCCGGCCGGAAAGCGCGCCGTCGCTCGAGGAGTTTCATGCGGCGGCGGCGAAGCCCCTGCCCGCCGGCCCGATCACCATCACGGCCGGTGGCGGCAAGCAGCGCTATGTTGCCATACAGGCGCCTGCCTTCGGCGCCGGCACGATGATGTTCTATGGGCCGGAGGGCATCCATTGGGGCGGCCAGGGGGCGCTCACCTGGAATCAGGTGCCCGACATCACCTGGACGGAGTCATCTCCCGCTCGCGCCGCTTATACCATGAAGTTCCCAGAGTTCACACTGCACGCCGAGTTCATCGCCGGTGAGGACACAGTCGAGCAGCGCTTCACAGCCGTGAACGGTACGGACAAACCGACCACGTTCCGCACCAGTTCGTGCTTCAATCTCCAGACCCAGCCCATGTTCTACGATTGCGAGCAGCTCCGCACGCTGGTACTGAACACGGAAGGCAGACTGGTGCCGATGCGGCGCTTCTCGCGCAGGGGCGACTGTGTGCGTTGGATAACCGGGATGGACCCGGCGGAGCTGGGCAAGGACATTCGCTGGTCGCTGCTCGTCGTGCCGTCGCGGGACGGCCGCGCAGTCATCGCCGCCGGCCGGGCGGGAGAGGGAAGCGGTTTCACCGCAACGACGAACACCCTCTTCACCTGCCTGCACACGGACAACACGGTCGAGGTGCCCGCGAAGGGCCAGAAGACGACGCGCGAGGTCCTCTACTTCTTGAAGGGTGACGCCGCGGGACTGGTTAAGCGTTTTCGCGCCGACTTCGGGCTATGACCAGGAGAGCGTCTCCGTCCGGGAATCAAGCCCGGGCGCGCCTCTGCCAGCCCAGGAGTCCGTTGAAAAGTCGGCGTCGTCGCTGGCAGGCATGCTGACAGACGGGCATTGTTTTCAGGCAGGGCTACTTCAGGTACGATTGCGCCGCAGCGGCGAGCACGGGGTCCTGACCCTGTGCGGCCCGTCGGAGAATGCTCCGAATCGGCCCGTAACCGGCGTTGTCGCCAAGGACCTCCAGGGCCCTCATGGCGACCGCTCGGTCCTGCGCCCCCAAGAGGCCTTCCAGAGCGCTGACAGTTTCGGCGGGTGCAGCCGGCCGTAGCGGCAGTTCCCAGCGCGCAAGCAGCCTCATCTGCTCTACCGGGGTGCCTTTCCTGAGTACCTTTGCCACGCTCCGGTCAACGACCTCCTCAGTGACCACCGACGGCCGTGTGTCTGCCAGCTTGTGGAATGAGTCGAAGTCACCTCGCCCAAGCGACACCGCGGCTCTGACGGCGAGCGCTTCGGCGGTCAGATGCGAAACGCCGGCGCAAGCCCTGTCGGCAAGAGCGGCGGCCTCATCGTAACGCTCGTTTTCGAGAGCTGTCTTTGCCTGGGCCAGAAGCTCCCGGTCCGGCCTCTTCTCAGGCGGTTCAGCCGGCCTCGAAGGCCGGCGCTCGCGAAGGCGCGGCCGCCCGCCCCTCGGCTCTATGTCGAACGTGCTCCTGCCGAGAAAACAGGCCGCAAGCACTATGGGTGTCGCCACGGTGCGCGGGACGAGCGCGAAACACTCGGTGAAGTACCGGTGCTGCCAGTCAAAGTCCTCCCACAGAGCTTCCTTTGTATCCAGGTATGCGTCATGGGCAACGCTGATAGGATGCACGATAACCGCGTCCACGGTGACCGCAGCCAGCGCCACCGGCAGCAGGAGGGGATACGCGACGTAGCGCCCGGCCCCCTTTTCGGGGAGCACCTTGTTTTCGACGAAGTTCAGCGTCGGCGTGTTGTCACGGTTGAATGCTGCGCAGCCGGCGCATAGCAGCAAACATGCGACTAACACTATGATACGAGCCCGCGGCGCCATCGCTACAATTGCTCCGGAAGCTTGAAGCGGACTAACCTGCCTCGAACAAAGACCTGAATGCCCAGTCGCTGACGAACACGATGGGCGTGGCGACGACTACGGGGACAAAGAGGATCATCTTCCGAAAAGCCGACAATTCCCGCGGCTTCCACAGCAGGTCATAAGTGTCTTTTGCGGCGGGCGGAACAGCGCAGACCGGCTGGATGACGGCGACGTCGAGTGCGAATGCGGCGGCTCCAACGGGTATGGCAATTGGGGCGCCCGTTATTCGTCCCGCGGTCGTATCCGCGACCCAGGTGCCCTCTGCCTGGCTGTCGAGGTAGTTGAGCAGTCGCCGGTTATCGTGCTTCGTGAAAGCGCAGCCAACTGAGCACAGCAGGACGACAACGATGAGCGCAACAGGCGGCAGTCTCAGTTTCGACATGACTGGCTTTCCCGATTTTGTGTCGCCGCCACGAACTGGCCACAAGATGGCTTTGGGCGGAGGGCAGCATACATCAAGTGTCTGCGCCCTGCAAGGCCCGCTTCCTCATGGGGCGAGCGCCTGGACCTGCGGCCCAGGGGAGCCCGCCCAGGCAAAGAAACTGCCTGCCCTTGACGGCCGGATGGAGGGGCGCCATCCTATGGAGCGGACGCCGAATCGCAGACCGGCGGGCGCAACGACTCGCGGCGGGAGGGACCACGCGATGGACACCAGTAGGTGCATCAACCTCAAGCCCCATCACTTCATTGACATCCTCGGCGACGTGGGCCGGGGGCGCACCAACTGGCATCCTGTGCCGGGCTACAGGCACGCCCTGCACAGCATCGCCCGGAGCCTGATGGAGAACCGCGACGTTCGCATCCGGATGGAGGTCGGCATAGATGATATCTGCGAGCCATGCGTGCACCACGTAGGTGAGACCTGCAACGACGCCCGCGGCCACCCCTTCCCGGGCCAGCCATCCGGGAAGATGGAATGGAACCTGATGCTCGACCGTGGCTGGTGTAGCCTCCTCGGACTCAAGCAGGGACAGGAGCTGACAGCACGGGATTTCTGCGGCCTTGTCGCCCGGGCCGTCTCTCTCGCCGCATTGAAGCAGATATATCCCGGTCAGCCCGTGGAGCTGACGCAGAAGCGCTATGAGGACCTGCTGGCCGGCCTTGACATCTTCTGCGGCGGGACGGGGCAGCATGGGGCTCGCTGAGCCGCTCCTTGCACGGAGGACCGGCCAAGCTCGCTGGCGGGGTCCCACGGAGGAGCCGGCCCTTGACCGGCCTTTGGGCCAGTGCTATGTTTGCCGCGTCCAACATGCAGTCAATGCGGCATGCCATGGCGGTGGAGTGAGCCAATGATCCTTTACGTCGGCACTGATACATCCGAGCAGTACCGGAAGAACACGAACTTGTTCAACGTGCGCAATATTCTCGAGGACATCGCGGGCGATGCCTGCGTCGTTTTGCACTACAAGCAGGTCAACTTGAGAACCGTGGCCCAGATCCGGCCGTGGGCCATATGTCACAGCGGGTCTGGAACTGACTACAAGAACTACGACGTTCTTCAGCACTCAGGCTACAGCCGGGCCGTCAGGGAGTCTGAAGTCGCACAGATCGGCTTCTGCGGCGGGCACCAGATCATCGCCAGGTTTTTCGGCAGCAGGCTTGGCCCCATGCGCAAGCTCAAGCCCAACGAGGCTGACCCCTCGTCCTATCATCCGGGCTATCTCAAGGAATGGGGAGTGTACCCGGTGCGCATCTTGAAGGCCGATCCTCTGTTTCGGGGGCTCGGCAAGCTGATCAGGGTCCAGGAATACCACTACTGGGAGGTCAAGCGACTGGGGCCTGAGCTTGAACTCCTGGCGAGTTCCCGGGACTGTCACGTGCAGGCCTTCCGTCACCGCACGAAGCTGGTCTACGGCACGCAGTTCCACCCCGAGGTCCACAGCGATGCCTACCGGGACGGTGCGGAGGTCCTGGAGAACTTCTTTGGGATTGCCAGGAATCCTCGATAGGAGGCAGGCGGACAAGCGGCTGCTTGGCACCCCGGCTTGCGACGACATGTCCAGCGGGCCTGCAGAAGTCGCACGCAACCCAGGCAGAGGACCGGCGGCTCACCGGTACTGTGCAAGTTCCCAGAACGCCTGGAAGAAGCACCTGAGGTTGTCCATCACCCGGTCGGTCAGAAGCATGTTGTAGAACTGGAGCACGAACCCGCCTCCGGGGGCCACGCTGCGCATCAGCATCCGGACGTTCTCAAGCACCTCGCGTTCGCTGCCGAACGCGTAGACGCTCTGCGAGCCGCAGCAGCCCCACAGCGTCAGGCGGCTGCCGAATGCCTGCTTTATCTGCACGGGGGACATCGCCTCGGGCTGCACCGGATTGATTGCCGTAACACCCACGTCCAGGAGGTCGGGCAGGAGCGCCGTCAGGGCGCCGTCGCTGTGGTAGAGCACATCTATGCGCGGGTTTACCTTGCGCGCGGCCGCGACAGCGTCAGCGTGGAACGGCTTGATCCATTTGCGGTACGTCTCCGGAGAGACCAGCAGAGCCCTTTGCGTGGCAATGTCGTCGCCGATGCGCAGGACGTCAATCCCCGCCTCGGCAAAGCATCGAGCTTGAAAGCGACGACGCTCGGCGATTTTCCCGAACAGGGCCTTCACGTAGTCGGGCCTTTCGTGGAAATCCACGAACAGCTTGTCCATCCCCCGCATCTCGTAGGCGGTCTCCAGTGTCGTCTGTGACATCTGGCCGACAACGGTGAACTCTTCGCGTTTTGCGGCGCGGACAGTTTCCGGCAGGTGTTGATGGCATTCGGGCGCTGTCACGTCGGGAAAGGGGAACCGCTCGAGTTCCTCAAGAGTGTTTACATCCGCCAGAGGGTGAAACAGCCGGTTGCCGGCGCTGTAGCCGTCGGCTGATTGCAGTGGCAGGCTCCCAACGCCCCATGCGGAGACTCTCGCGCCGGCGGGGAGGTCCGGAAGATAGGGCATGAGGGCGGCCCTGTCGGGCTTCAGCCCGAACTCCAGGTACTTGAAGTCTCCCTCGGCGTAGTAATCCTGCATCTCCCGCCCGAGGGCCATGTCTGCGAGGAGGGTGCGGACCTGCCCGCACATGAAACCGTTCGTGTCGAGGGGCACCCGGTCTGCTTCCTTGTGGGCCAGAACCCGGGCCACTCGTTCTCTTGATCGGTAGGTCATGTCACGCTCCATAGTCTCGCGAAGTCCCCTGCCGCCGGCTGCGGGAGCGTGCACGCCGGGGTGGCACGCGCGCACCTACCTGTGCCTGATGGCATTTGGTCAGGCATCAAACGGCAGGGACCGGAAGGTTCTTCGCCGCGTCGTCCAGGACGAGCACCCAGTCATCCTGCTCGCCGCAGGAGGGCGGGGTGAACTCCCGCACGCCCGTGTTCGCGTACTCTCCGCCCCGCTCCTAACTGCCGTTCCGCGGATCGTACCAATGCGCGGCAACCGTTGCGCCAGAGACCCTGTCCAGGCGGACGCTGAACGGATTCCCGAAGGGAGAATACGCAAGCGCGAAGCTGCCGTCCTCGGCGCGGGCAGCCTGAACGTGGTCTTCCAGAACCCCTTGCACCGATGCCAGAATGGCCCGGTCGGGCACCATGCGGTACCAGGGACGCATCTCGAGTAGCTTCCGCATGTAGCCCATGCTGAAGGCGCCTTCGCAGTCCATCGCTTCGTGCCAGCTCATGCTTGCCTGGGGATCTTTTGTGAAGGAGTATGCATAGTCAGGGCATGACAGCCGGGGGTTGCCAGCCTCGTAGAGTTGCCATATTTCCCATGCACCGTAGCCATTCCCTGCGGCGCCGGCCAGCATGTTCCAATAAGCCGCTTCGCGAACCTGGTGGGCGTCTATGCGCCGCTTGCCTGCCGCCCACGAGACGGTGGCTGGATGATTCTCATAGCGCGTCTCCATGTCCAGAGTCGGCTTTGCCGGCGTGAGGTTGTAGTCGTGCGTAATGAACTCGTAGTTCAGTGTGCCCCAGGCGTGGCTGGACTGAATTGCGTTGAAGTCGAGCCAGTCGGCGTTGTGAAACCAGAACGATGAGGAGTACCCGACCACACCAGGCCCGGGACCGGGCCCGTGGTAGGAGACGAGGTGGGCTCCGGTGCTTCCTTCCTTGAGGCCCCTGGCCATGGCGGCCCAGACCGGCTCATAGCCGACGGGCGACCGGTCGCCGCCGAGGAACCATATTACGGCGTTCCGCATATACCGGCTGCCGAGGAACCTGCCGAACGCGAATGCGTTGGACTCGGTGAAGACTTGCTCGTCGAGGCTGCCCTTGCGGACGTGCTCGCCGCTGTTGGTGACAATGCCCATGACGAGGCCGAGTTCGTTGGCGCGGTTAACGACATAGTCTACGTTTTCAAAGAACGCCTCATTCGGCTTGGCCGGGTCGCCGTCCTCCAGCGTCAGGTCGCCGTACAGGTTCGGCGTCTTGAGTCCGCGAAGCATGTAGGCCTGGACCACAGTGAAGCCTTTTGCCACGCGGTTCTTGAAGTAGACGTCCACCTCCTCGTGGTTCAGGCGCTTGAACAACTGCCAGGCGGTGTCCGCAAGATAGAGAAAGGGCCTGCCCTTGTCAGTGACGAGGTAGCGGCGAAAAGGGCTGACCGCCAGTCGCATGCCCTTAACTGAGCCAGCCGAGGTGAAAAGGGGATTCGCAGGTTTTGTGAAAGGCTTTGCCACAGTGGTCTCCTCTCAGTTGGGGCTCCCACCCCGGCCGTTGCCATGGTGCAAATGTTGCCGATGCACCGACGACTACATGGACGGGCCTTCTCGGAGCATGGCGTCCGCCTCAAAGAAGCTCTTTGTGGTGCTCCGCGACTTTCCTGTAGGCGGCCGCGTATTGCTCGATCACTTGCGGCCGGTCCTCTTTGAACCACGGAATGCCGTAGGCAATCTGACTGATGGACTCCGACACGGGCAGCGCGCCCGGGCCCTGCCGCACATCCCGCTGGCCGAATGAGATAACGGTCGGCTTGCCCATGTGGAAGATGTCGGCAGTGTGGAACGCGGGGTGCCGATATAGCGTGAAGTTGGCGCCCGGGTAGCACATCGTCGCGCCTTCCGCCCGCACGGCCTCGCAGAATTTCTCGCAGGTCAGGCGACCCAACCGCTCCCCTCGGTAGAGGCCACGGGGGAAGTACCATCCCCCCATGGTGGAGCCCGAACCCTTCGGCGGCCGGTGCGCCAGGATTCCCGGAACGCCCTCCAGCAAATCCCAGAACCGGTTCATCGCCTTCTGGATTTCGGCGATGCGCTGAGGGTAGTACTTCAGTTGCACGCGGCCCAGCGCGGAACACATCTGGTTCATGCGGTGCTTGGCCCCGCCGAGGGGCACGCCGGCGTAACGCTTCAGGTCTGCGTCGGTGACCTGAGCGTCGGTAGGGTTCCACCGGCTGGGAGCGCCGGTGCGCTCGTAGTGCCCGTAGGCAATGCACCGCTCATATATCTGTCGGTCGTTGGTCACGAGGATGCCGGCCTCGCCCACGGCGAAGCTTTTCCCGCTCATGAGGCTCATGGCGCCGACATCGCCGATTGTGCCGCACATTTTCCCCTTGTACAGCGTGCCCTGCGCATGCGACACGTCCTCGATGACCCGCACGCCGTGCCTTCGGGCAATGGCCATGATCTCGTCCATCTCGCAGGGATAGCCGGCGTAGTGGACCGCGATGATGGCCCTCGTGCGCGGGCCGATGCGGTGCTCGATGTCCCGCGGGTCAATGCATAAAGTGTCGGGCAAGATGTCGGCAAAGTTGACGGCGGCCCCCAATGGGAGGGCGGGCATGGCGCTTGCCCAGTAAGTCATGCCGGGGCAGATGATCTCGTCGCCTGCGCCCACGCCGCACGCCCACATGGCCCCGCGAAGGCTGTCGGTCCCGTTGGGGTAGCCGAGGGCGAACTCCATGCCCATCCAGGCGGCGAACTCCTGCTCGAACTGTTTGGTGATGTCGGTCCCGCTCATCGCCCGCCTACGGAGCACCTCCAGCACGGCCTGTTCGTCTTCCTCTGTGATGATGGGCCACGTGAAGATGTCGCCCGGCTCGAGCGTTACGCTCTTAGGCCCGCCCAGGATAGCCAATCGGCTGTTCTTCGATTGCACGGCCTTGCTCCTGCAAGGAGGACTTGATCTACACGGCGCATTGCGCGTAAGCGCACTTATCTGGTCAGATGCGGTCCTTAGCTGGTCTTACATGGTCATATTTGGTCTTACACGGCCTTATTTGGTCATGCCTGGTCTTATTTGGTCGGTTTTCGGGCGTTTCGGAGTCCTACGGATGCCTTCCGTGGCCTTCTCAGGCATCTCGGAAATGGCCGGGAAGAACGCAAGTCCTTCTCACGCAAGTGATTAGATGCTGAAATGAGTTTGTTTCGCAAAAAGGCTTTTTCGGCACATTTGCCCATCCCTTGCGGCCGGCGAGCGGCACGCGACGCTCAAAGATGTCCATGAATCTCGACACACCTTGCCTTGCCCAACTACTCTGACCCAAGCCTGAGCCCCCGAAGCGCGAAAGGTGAGGCGTGACGAGGCCAAGCTACGTTCCTCACGTCTCAAGCCTGAGGCCTATAACATACTCGTCCTTGGGATAGATGTCAAGAGGAAGATTGAGGGCAGAAGCATGAAACCAAAAGCGCCAAAGCAAAAGCGCGGATAATGGGTGGAAACACCGCACCGTCCTGGGACCACCGCCTGTCGCAAACTCATCGGCTGTGGGGCGCCGCTATGCCCCAACGTCTATGACAAACCGCTGCGTCGCCGTGCCCACCCGCTCCGTCGTGGTGCTCACCACCTTCTCCTGCCCCCATCCGAGGCTCGTGTCGTCCAGCTTTCGCACCTCGCGGTCAATGGAGGCCGTCACCGCCACCTCCGCCTTGCCCGCGGCGTCCGGCATCCCCGAAAGCACTCCCGTGGCCGCGTCCAGCTTCAGCCACTTGGGGCCCTGCTCCAAAGTGAACTTCGGCTTCTCAATGTCCCAGAAGTTCTCCGTTTGGTTGCCGGCTACCACCCGGGCCCTCAGGTCCCCCAGGGAGCGGTTGGCCGAAATCTGGTAGCGATACTCGCCGCCTACCGTCGCCGTCGTTACAGGCTTGCTGCAGATGACCGGCCTCGGCGCAGGCGCGAAGTCCGAAGGCCCGCTCTGCTTGCCCTGCTCATCCACTGCCACCACTCGATAGAAGGTCTTGTTGGCATTGGCTAGGTTGACGTCAGGCCCCAGCACGGCCAACTCGGTGGAAGAGGTCTCGGCTATGAAGTTCGTCGGGAAGGGCGAGGAGAGTTCCTTGCACGCGCCGATGTTGACCGCGTAGGGCTTGTCGCTCACCGAGAACCCCTTCTCATCGCTCCCGTAGACGCGGTACTTCACCGGCCTCCGCCCCGCCGGATTCGGCTTCCAGCGCAGGATGCCCGTTCCCGTGCCTTGATCGTACGTCAATGTGACTTCGAGGGGATAGCTCGGGCCTCGCACCGTGAAGCTCCAGGTCTTGCTCCACTGGCTCCATACGCCTTTGTCACTCTTGGCCCGCACTCGCCAGTAGTACTGTTTGTCAGGCGTCAGCAGGCCCACATAGGGCAAGGTGTACTGCGCCTTGCCCTTGTCCGCCGTCCGGGAGATAAGCTTGTAGAAGCTCATGGAGAGCGGCCACTTCATATCCGCACGGTTTGATAGTTCGAAATGATAGTCAACAACCTTATCCCCGCCCGCCTCGTTCGGCGGGCTCCACTGGAAGACGAAGTCCGTGCCGTTGGCTTCACCGCCGTCGGACGGGTAGACCGCTGACGAAGGGCCCTCGGGCGGCTTGGATGCCGAGCGCTCCACCCACTCATGTGTGACGCGCACCTTCCGCTCACCCGGCGACTGGTCCGAGTACGTGAACGTGTTCTCCCCGACCACCATCTCCGGCAGTGCGAGCAAGGCCATCTGCAAGTCGTTGATAATGGCCATGCGCTTGAGCCGAGCCGCGCCGGCAAGCTGGCAGCGGACCTGATATTGAGAACGCGGCGGGCCGTCAGGCGAGAGGAATCTGTCCAGGTTTTGGCCTGCCTCATCCCACTTCTTGCCGTCAAAGGAGAGAGAGAACTTGGCCTCATTGCCCTCCGCTTCAAGCCTTCCGCCGATAAAAACGTACGGGGTGCTCATGGTCCAGATGATGGTGCCGGTCTGGCCTTCCTCTGCAGCAAGGCCGTCCGGGCCGGACCTGATATTCTCCACGCTGGCCGCGCCCTTCTTCCAGACCTCCCTGCTAAAGTCCGGGCGGTACTCCCACAGACCGTTGCAGAAAGTGTCCGGGTAGGTGGGTGATGCCTGGCTCCACATATACCTGGCAGGTTTCAGGTGTCCCCAGCGCCAGGTGAGCGCCTCGCCGGGCCGCAGAACCATGTTCATGGTCGTGTCTTCCTTGCATCTGCGTTCGCCCTTGATCTCGTCTTCAGACACGAACATCGCCGCCGTTCTCTCGTCCGCGGCTCGGTTGTCAGCGAACAGAATGCCCAAAGAGTGAGTCCGCTTGATCAGATCGTGATCCCGCGTCAGCTCTCGGTCGCTGGCGACGGTTTCGTTGTCTCGCAGCAAGAAGACGTCGTCCATGTCGCCGTCCATCACATGCCACCCGCCGTCGTAAGATGCCTGTGAGATGGAGTGCCCCACCAGCCGGACCGGCGCGCCCTTAAGGCCTGCCTTCCGCCACAGCCCGCCCATCATGATGGCATCGCTGCCACACGGGTTATGGCCGTACACGTTAAAGACCCGCACCGGATCGCCAATTTCGCTGCTCTCCCCGTTGCGGTGGTAGCGGTGCTGGATCTGCTGGAACCAGAGCGCGAAAGCCTTCTCGTGGTCGCTCATCCCCGGCGCCACAGCGGAGGCCACAATCTCGTCCAGGTTGCGGAAATTGTTGCGGCCGTTGGAAAGCCACGGGTTGACAACCTCGGTCTCGCCTACGTTCTCCATCCGCACGGCGCGGTTGGACTGCCAGGTCTGTTCAATGGCTCCTTCCCTTGCCATCCCGCACCCCATAGGCGTCCGGCAGTTCGTGCCGTCCATCGTGCCGCCTTGTGTTATCTTGTACTCGTATCGCCCGGCAATGATTTCCTCAACACGGTTCTTGGCCACATCTGTCGGATGGGTGTTCGAGGCCCAGGGCTCCAGGCCTTCGCCGCATAGAATGTCCCTCATGCTATACCCTCCGCCGAAGATGAGCAAAGCCAGCCCGGCAATCCAAAGCCACCAGTGCCTGTTCATCGGATCTTCCTGAAAGAAGAATGCTTGAGGAATCCTGCAGCACGATCAGCCATAGTATCTCACAATCCGGTTGTCAACAGGATATGGCCCGCCCCGTGCATGAAAACTCGATCGGACCGTTCGCCTGCCTGAGGCACGGACAGCCCGTGGTTCGGTGGCCATGTTGGGGTACGCCTGATTCAGGGGGCCGCTTGCGGTGAGAGACGGGATCGGTGCTTTGCGGAGCACTCAGGGGCCGGCTCCGCCGGCACTTCGCGGGGTGACAGGTCTCTGGGCGACCCGAGGTTCCTCATCCCGCGGGCGCGGGATTCGGAACGACAGGCTGTTGCGGCTGCGGCAGCTCAGGAGCCGGGACTAAGGCCTTCGGCCGCGTGAACCTGATTGAGATTTCATGCACCCTGGCCCGCCTGCCTCGGGAGGTTTGTCACTACGGGCAATGAGGCTATGTCCATAACGTCCGGACGGCGGGGGACACGCACTTCATGCGAATCGGTCAAGCTTGACCCCCTGACCGGGCAAAAGTAGAATGCACTGTTCGGACGCCTGCCACCCATAAACCGAGGAACGCGGCCGAAGTGCCGCACGGCTCAGGAGCCCCGATGCCGCCCGAGAATGAGAACCCGGCGCGCAGAATACCGTCCATTGACGCACTGCTCCAGGACGCAGAACTGCGAGAGGCGACGGCAAGTGTGCCGCGCGCCGTCGTCGTAAGCGCGGTCCGTGGCGCTGCCGAGGAAGTGCGCAACGCTATCCTGGAGGGCGGAGCCGAATACGCTGACGAGCCGGCGATCCGGGCGGCAATCCTTGAGCGCGTTTGTGATCGCGTGCGCACGGCCACGAGCCCTCACTTCTGCAAGGCAATCAACGCCACCGGCATTATCCTGCACACCGGCCTGGGCCGGGCGGTCCTCGCTCCAAGGGCGCTTCGTCAGATACAGGACGAACTATCGGGCTACTCGGTCGTACAACTCGACACTGAAACCGGCAAACGGTCACGGCGGGATGGCCGCATCGAATGGCTGCTTCAGCAGCTCGCGGGAGCTGAGGCCGCCACGGTTGTCAACAACAATGCAGCGGCCACGCTGATCGTGCTGAACACCGTGGCAGCGGGGAAAGAGGTGATTGTCTCGCGGGGGCAGCTCGTGGAGATCGGCGGCTCGTTTCGGCTGCCCGAGGTGATGGCGGCCAGCGGAGCGCGGCTCGTTGAAGTCGGCACGACGAACCGCACCCACCCGAGAGACTATGAGAACGCCGTCACGGAGCACACGGCCGCCATCATGCGTGTGCATCCGAGCAACTACGTTATCAGCGGGTTCACGGCAGAGGTCTCGCTGGAGGAGCTTGAGAAGATCGCTCATGCGCACGGTCTTGTGCTGATTGACGACGTTGGCGCGGGCGCGCTCGTTGATCTGTCGCGATTCGGCTTTCGCCGCGAGCCGACGCTGCCGGAGTCGGTTCGGGCGGGCGCGGATCTCGTGACGTGCAGCGCGGACAAGCTGATAGGCGCCTCGCAGGCCGGCCTGATACTCGGCAAGGCGGCCCTGGTCAACGCCGTGCGGAAGAACCCGTTGGCCCGCGCCGTCCGCGTGGGCAAGCTGACGCTCGCTGCCCTTGAGGCCACGCTGATGCTGTTCCTGGATGAGCCAACCGCCCTGGACGAGGTTCCGACTCTGCGCATGCTCCGCAGAGAGTTGTCGGACATAGCCGCGCAGGCTGAACGGATCGCTCACTCAGTCCGGCAACAGGTTGCCGACCGTATTGGGCGTGTCGAGACTATTGACGGCTTCTCCCAGATGGGGAGCGGCTCCCTGCCGGAGCAGGACTTGCCGACGCGGCTCGTGGCACTGAGTTCCAGGACGATCTCCGCCGACCAAATGGCCCTGCGGCTGCGCGAGCAGACGCCGCCGGTTTTCGCCCGTATCGAGGAGAACCGGGTGCTCATTGATCCCCGCACGCTCCTTGAAGGCGAGGAGGGGATTCTGGTCGTTGCCATCATTGAGGCGTTCAGTCCTGAGAAGTAACCCCCCATGCCTCTCGAACATCCCAACATTACGCTTGGCACCGCCGGCCACATTGATCACGGCAAGACGGCCCTCGTGAAGTTCCTCACCGGCTGCGACACTGATCGGCTGAAGGAGGAGAAAGAACGGGGGATGTCCATTGATCTCGGGTTCGCGCCGTGCACGCTTGCCAACATGCAGGTGGGCATCGTGGACGTGCCGGGCCACGAGCATTTCGTGAAGACCATGGTCGCGGGGGCAAGCGGCATGGACGGCGTCATCTTCGTCGTGGCTGCCGACGACGGCGTCATGCCGCAGACGCGCGAGCACCTGGAGATTCTCACCTTGCTGGGCGTCAAGCATGGCGTGGTCGCGCTGACGAAAATGGACCGCGTCTCTCCCGAAGAGTTGGAGATCACTCAAGAGGACGTGCGGAGCTTCCTGAGGGGCACGTTCCTGGAAAGCGCGCCGATCCTTCCCATCTGCAACCTGACGGGAGAGGGATACGAGGCTTTCTACGAGGCGCTTGTGAGCCTGGTGCGCTCGATCGAGCCGAAGAGGACGGACGGCGTCTTCCGGCTGCCCGTCGAGAGGGCGTTCTCAGCCAAAGGCTACGGGACCGTCGTGGCGGGCATTCCCGTTTCGGGGTCGGCGCGCGTTGGCGACGAGGTCCTGCTGCTTCCGGGAGAAGTGACCGGCCGGATCAAGGGGGCAGAGGTCTACGGGCAGCCTTCGGATGCTGTGCTCGCCGGCCAGTGCGCCGCGCTCAACGTGCGCCACTGGGAGCACAAGGCGATCAAGCGGGGCGATGTTGTCACGGCCCCAGGCTACTTCGCGCCTCAGGAGTGGTACGTGTGCAGCATGCAGTTCTTGCTGCATGAACGGCTGCTGCTCAAGAGCGGCGAGCGCGTGAAGTTCCACACGGGCACCTCGGAGGTCACGGCGGCGGCCTACCTGCTGGACCGGGACCAGGCCCGCGGAGGAGACGAGTGCCTCGTGCAGTGCCGCATGAGCGATGCACTCGTAGCCGGACCGGGGGATCGGTTCATCATCAGGACGCTCTCGCCCGTCCGGACGATCGGCGGCGGGATGGTCGTCGAAGCAGTGCCCAAGCGGCTTAAACGGGCGCATCCGGGCCTCGTCCAGGACCTGTCCGAGCGCGCCCATGCCGTGCGGAACGAGCGGGACTTCGTAGAGTACTGCATAAGAAAGGCCCCCGGCCTGGCGGCCGACGAAGCCGCCCTGTCGGTTCGTGCAAAGCTGCCCGCGGCCCTCGTGCACCGCATCGCCGGCGATCTGGTTCGCGACGGGCAGGCCCTGAGGCTGGCGCCAGACCTCTATGTGCATGCCCAGTCAATCACGGCTGAGCGGGCGAGGGTTCTGGCCGTCGTCGCCGAGTACCACCGTTCAGCCCCGCAAAGTCCCGGCATCGCGCGGGAAGGCCTGTTGCGTGCCGCCCAACTCCCCGAGGTTGTCTTCAACTGCCTGATAGGGTCTCTGAAGGACGAGGGGGCGCTCGTCGAGAGGCAGGGGCGCCTGGCTCTGGCCGGGCACTCGGTTGCCTTCAGCGACGAGGACGACCGGTTGCTCGATGCGCTTGAGTCGGCCTTCCGCGAGGCTGCATTCCATCCGCCGGACGTCGAGGACGCTGCCCGCCGCGCGGGAATTCCGGACGAAAGGGCGGCATGGGCGCTGAAGACGCTCCTGGAGCACGGGCGCCTCGTGGAAGTGGCGGAGGGCCTCGTGTTCCACAGCGAGGCGGTGCAGCGCGCGCAGGCGGCGCTCGTTTCCTACATTCGCAAGGAGGGCAAGCTGGAGAGCGTGAAGTTCAAGTACGTGCTCGACACGACGCGTAAGTACGCGATCCCGCTCCTCGATTACTTCGACCGGATCGGCGTAACGTCCAGGGTGGGCAATACTCGGCACCTGAAAGGCCCCGGCGGAGCGGGGATGCGCGCCTGAAGCCGCCGGAGCGAGAGACCGCTCCGAAGGAGAAGAAGACGATGAAGCTTGTCTGCCCGAAGTGCGGCCGGCCGATCGAGGGCGCGTCCATCAATGTGGCGGCCGACCTGGCCGCATGCACTGCATGCAACGAGGTCTTCAAAGCCAGTGACCTCGTGGCGGGCGAAGCCAGGCCCGAGAGCCTTGAGCCCCCGGTCGGGAGCAAGGTAACGTTCCGCCGGGAAGGCGACTCGGAAGGCGTCTTCGAGGTCCCGCGTCGCGCTCTGGGGGCGGGGCCCTTGGCACTCATTGGGTTTAGCCTGTTCTGGCTGGCTTTCACCGGCTTTTGGACCTGGGGCGCGTCCCACGGCGGGGGCAGCTTCGTGGCGTTCTCAATCCCCTTCTGGCTTGTCGGCTTGGCTATGTTGGGCGGCGGGGCCAACACGCTCGTCGAGCGCCAATCCGTGGAGATCGGCCCCGACGCTTTCACCGTCCGCAAGCGCCGTCCCTTGTTCCCACGCTGCATTGTCGTTCCTTACGCCCAGGTGTCCTCGATAGCGGTCAAACTTGCGTCGCCGCAGAGCTGGGGCGAGTCAGCAAGAGGGATCCGAACGGGCGGCCATGACGCACCGGTGGGAATCCTTGCGGTGACTATCGCCTATGGCACAAGGACCGTGCGCTTCGCCGAGGGCGTAAGCGAAGCAGAGATGAACTGGCTCGTCGGCGTGCTTAAGGCCGTCGTCTACAAGAAGGTGGGAAAGCAGCTGTAAGCCGAAGCGGTGACCGTTCAATGCCGCGCAGGCCGTTCAGGGAGATCATGCCTGCGATCCGGGAAGTGCTCCCACGAACCCGCCCGCAGACCTGCGAACACTCGCCCCTATGGCCAGGACTTGACAGACCCGCCGAAGCGTGTACGATGGATTGTATCCGTGGTTACATATCCGGATGCCCCCCAAAGATGAATGGTCCTAAGACCTGGCTGCTCCTGACCTACAAGGTGCCGAGGCATCCCAGCGCGCGCCGCGTATACGTGTGGCGCAAGCTCAAGCAGCTTGGGGCGATCCTGCTTCATGATTCGGTCTGGGTATTGCCTAACTCCGATCGTTCTGCTGAGCAGCTTCGCTGGCTCGCCGAAGAGATCAAGGAATTCGGCGGCAGGGCTTCACTATGGACGTCGCATGCCGCGAGTGAGGAACAGGAGTCGGAGCTTGTCCGCGCCTTCAGCCAGGACGTGGACAAAGCGTACTCGCAGATTCTGGCACGGTTGCGGCGTCCGCCCGCGGACTTGTCTACATTGTCAAAACGCTATCAGGAAGTGATGGCCAGGGATTACTTTCATTCGCTGGTCGGTGAGCAGGTCCGAGCGGCATTGATGAAAACGAAAGGAGGTGGTCGGTCGCGATGAGATGGGTTACGTGGGAAGGCATTAAAGTGGATCGGATGGCCTGCGGCTGGCTGATCCGCCGCTTCATAGATCCGAAAGCGGAATTCGTGTTCATACCGCCGGGGACCAGGCCGCTCCCCAAAGGCGCCGAGCCGTTCGACATTCCGGGAGTCCGCCTTTCGCATCATCGGGGGCATTGTTCGTTCCATGCGATGCTCAAGGCGTACAAGCTCAAAGACCCCGTCCTGTCGCGGATGGCGCGGATTGTGGACGAGGCCGATGTTGTTCAAGAGGCCGCCATCGAGCCGGCCGCGCCGGGGCTGGATTTCGTGTGCCGCGGCATTCGACGGACGAGCCCTGACGATTACGTCGCGATGGAGCGAGGCGGCATGATCTGCGACGCCCTGTACGCAGAGTTGCAGGCCCGAGAATAGGCGTGGTCAACAGAGTCATTCAGTAAGGGATACTCACATGAAATGGATCACTCACGAGCACGTGAAGGTGGATAGGGTTGCCTGTCCGTGGCTGATAAGGAAGTTCATTGATCCCCAGGCGGAATTTCTGTTCGTGCCCACCGAGAAGGTAATGGAGATCGCCCAGAAGGAGAACGCCACGCCGTTCGACTGCAGGGGCGTGGAGCTGGGGCATCATGGGAAGGAGTGCTCCTTTGAGGCATTTGTCAAGAAGTACGACCTCGGCAAGGACGCCGCCCTGGTGTTGTTGGCCAAGATCGTCAACGGCGCCGACACGGACAACACGCTTTGGAACCAGTCTGAAGGACCTGGCCTTAACGCCATCGCCGGAGGCTTCCGGCGCCTGGGCTTCAAGGACGACATGGAGCTGAACAAAGCCGAGTGGATCGTCTATGACGCCCTTTACGCCTACTGCCAGGAGAAGGTAAAGAGCTGCAAGTAGGACGGCGTCCACAAGCGAGCCGCCCGGCAAAGGACCCCTCATCGCCCCCAGACGGAGACAGCCCATGCCCCTGTTGCACACGGGATACGTCGAACTGCCGCCGCACGTCGCTCAGGGCGGCTTTGACCATGCGGCGGTCCACCGCCGCACCGGCCGCTTGTACGTAGCCCACACCGTCAACGACGCCATCGAAGTCGTTGACTGCCAGGCTGACAAGTATCTCCATTCGATAGCGGGTCTCAAAGGCGTGGCAGGGGCTTTGGTGTCCGACGAGCGTGACCTTGTCTTCACCTCGAATCGAGGTGAGAACACTGTGGGCGTGTTCTCGCCAAATGATGAAGGGAACTTGTTCAAGGTCTCCGTGGGCGTCCGTCCCAACGGGCTTGCCTACGACGCCGGCCGGAACGTGCTGTTGGCCGCCAACGTGGGCGACCCGACTGTGCCCGACTCGTTCACCGTCTCCATCGTGGATGTGGCCAGGAAGGCCACGATGGCAAGTGTGTCAGTTCCAGGCCGGACGCGCTGGGCGGTCTTTGATCCTGCCCAGGATTTGTTTTTCGTCAATATCTCCGACCCGGCTCTAACCGTGCGGATTGATGCTCGCGATCCTTCGCGGATCGCAGGCACGTTCACCGTTCCGGCAGCCGGCCCGCACGGACTGGACCTGGATGAGGGGCGCCAAAGGCTCTATTGTTCCTGCGACGCGAAGAAGCTCGTGTGCCTGGACTCTCTATCAGGCCATGTAGTCGGCCAGGCCGACCTGAGCGGTGTGCCGGACGTGGTTTTCTTCAATGCCGCGATGAACCATCTGTACGTGGCAATCGGCGATCCCGGGGTCATTGACGTCTTCGACACGGCGGGCATGAGGCGGATCGAGGTGGTCCCTACGGAACGAGGCGCGCACACCATCGCCTTCGACGCGGCCCGGAACAAGGTCTACGCATTCCTGCCGCAGACCTCCCGTGCGGCAGTGTTCGTTGACTGAAAGCAAAGCTGCATAATCCATCAGGGTAGAAGGGAAAGGCCAATGAAATCCGCACTACTGCTACTGTCCATACCGGCGCTGGCGGTTGTGGGCATTGCCGCCGCGGGGCCGGCAGCCGATCAGCCAGCCGCAAAGCCGGCAAGCGTTTATAACATGTCCTTCGACGACGTGAAGGCTGGCGAACTGCCCACGGGCTGGAAGGCTGAAGCGACGAATTCCATGGGAGAGGTGGCCGAGTGGAAGGTCGTGGCGGACGAGAAGGCGCCCAGCAAGCCCAACGTACTTTCCATCACCAAGATCACGGACACCTCGGGCGGCCATTTCAACCTGTTCTGGACCAATGACGTTCAGTTCAAGGACGGCACGCTTCAGGTGAAGGTTCGAGCGGACACGGGCAAGCAGGACCAGGGCGGTGGACTGATCTGGCGGGCCACCGACGCGAAGAACTATTACGTCGCCCGGTACAACCCGCTGGAAGCAAACTTCCGCCTCTACTATGTCAAAGAAGGCAGGCGCACTCAGTTGGCGGATGCGGGCAACCTGGAGATCAAGACCGGGGAGTGGTTCACCATGAAGATCGTCGTCAACGGCGATAGGATGGAAGGCTACGTCAACGGCAAGAAGCTCCTCGAGGCCACTGACAAAACGTTCCCCGATGCCGGCGGCGTCGGGCTCTGGAGCAAGGCGGATGCGGCGGCATCATTTGATGACTTTGTGGCCGTGCCGGCGAGACCCGCCCCCACTGCCACCCCGGCTTCCGTGAGGTAGGCGCTGCACGTCGCTATGCGCAGCGTCCCGATGCACGATGAGGGCAGAACGGACAGGCCGCGCCTCCCGGTTTTGCGTTGCAGAGGCCTGCCGGAAACACTGGGAGTTGGCCGGTCGGAAGGGCAAAGCAATCTCGAGTAGACAGGCGTTGAACGACTCACATCAAGTCAGACAGGCCGGCAGGGCAGACGTGCGGACTCTCTTCGTCACACGGGCTGTTCGTATGTTCGCCTTTGGTTTCCTCTCCGTCTTGCTGGTTCTGTACCTCGCTCAACTGGGGCTCTCCGATGCGAAGATCGGCCTGTTGCTGAGCCTGACGCTCGTGGGCGACATCGTCGTGTCGCTCTGGTTGACTACTACGGCCGACCGTGTCGGACGGCGACGGACGCTCGTAATCGGCGCGGCGCTCATGCTGGTGGCCGGAGTCGTCTTCGCGCTCACTGACAACTTCGTATTGCTCTTGTTGGCTGCCACAGTGGGTGTCATCAGCCCAAGCGCCAACGAAGTGGGGCCTTTCCTCTCTGTCGAGCAGGCCGGCCTATCGCAGGTCCTCCCCGACGACCGGCGAACGCACGTCTTCGGTTGGTATAACCTGGTGGGGTGTTTGGCCACGGCCCTCGGCGCATTGGTTTCCGGATCGGTGACGCAGGTGCTCCAGAATAGGGGCGTCCCCGTCCTGGACAGCTATCGCGTCGTCATCTGGGCCTATGCGGGAGCCGGCGCCGTCCTGGGCCTGTTGTTCTTGTGGCTGTCGAAGGCTGTGGAAGTCATCCCGCAGGTCAGTGTTTCCCCGCAGATAACCGGCCCACGTGCCTTCCTGGGGCTGCACCGGTCCAGAGGGGTTGTGACCAGGCTGTCGGCCCTCTTCTCCCTCGACGCCTTTGCCGGTGGCTTTGTGATTCAGAGCATACTCGCTTACTGGTTCTACATCCGCTTTCACGTCCAGCCGGCGACGCTGGGCGCGATCTTCTTCGGGGCCAACATCTTAGCAGGGGTCTCGGCGCTGGCCGCAGCACGCCTTGCGTCGCGGATCGGCTTGATCAACACGATGGTCTTTACCCACTTGCCATCGAACGTCCTGCTGATTTTGGTGCCGTTGATGCCCAACCTGCACCTGGCCATTGCGATGCTCCTTTTGCGGTTCAGCATCAGCCAGATGGACGTCCCCATCCGGCAGTCCTACGTGATGGCCGTGGTCGAGCCGGATGAGCGCTCGGCCGCCGCTGGCGTGACAGCCGTGGCCAGGAGCGTCGGCGCAGCCATATCGCCCGGCCTCGCAACGATGTTGCTGGCCAGTCCCATGCTGCTGGCGGCGCCGTTCTTCATTGGAGGAGGGCTGAAGATCACCTACGACCTGCTCCTCTATCGCAGCTTTGCCCTTACTCAATCAGCCAGGAAGCACAGGACGTCCTGATCTCACCGATTAGAATACGTTGCTCACCGCCTCGTGGCGGCGGAGCTTGTTCCATGATGGATGCCTGCTTGACGCTCTTTCCCCGTCCCGGCTCGCGGCAGTTGGAAGGGCGGCCAGAGCGTCAACTCGTCGCGCGGAGAGTCCGCGATTCGGCTTGACAGGAGAGGGCAATCCGGCGATAATGATAGAACTGACCGGTCAGTTCCGTCTGCCGCGATATCACGGCGTCGTGAGGCTCCTGCACAGCGCAGGTAGGCACCGGGCCGGAGAGTAAACTAACGCAAAGGCCACATTGAGAGACCATCCTGGCTCGGGGCGGAATCCGCAGCAGCGCCCCGCTCCGGGTTATCGGCGATGTCACAGACGACAGAACAATTGCGCGCAGGAGCCAACGGCTCTTCGCACGTAGCCCTGCCCGAGGACGTGGCGGCGTGGCTGGATAGTTCGCTCCGTCCCGAAGAGATCGTCTGCTCCTGCCTCTTTGCCGACATCGGTTCGAGCGGCGAATTCAAGGAGCGGTGGACTTTCCTCACCAACCAGCGGCTATTTGTCCTTGCTCCCAACGGCAAGGAGGGCGTTGCCGACACGGAGTTCGAGATGCCGCTGGGCGAGATCGCCAGTGCGAAGGTCCGTGAGTACGTCGGCTCGAGCGCTCTGATCGTGTCCAATCAGGAGGAGGCCCGCGAGGTCGTCCGCTTCTCGCTCGGCTCTCATCACGAAGCCTGGGACCTTTGCCACTACATAGACGAGATCGTCAAGGAGCGGGGCAGCGGCAAGCCCATCGAGGAGATCCGGCCGGCGGCCACCCGCAGGCCCGAGCATCGCTGCTCCAAGTGCGGCCGAGCGCTGAGCCGTTGGAGTGAGACATGCCCGTACTGCATTGACAGACGCCGCGTGATCGGGCGCCTGTTCTCCTATTTGCGTCCTTACATCCCGTTCGCCATTGTCGGCTTTTCGCTCACGGTCGCGCTCACGGGAACTCAGCTCGTGTGGCCGTTGCTCCTCAAGGTGTTCACCGACGACGTGGTCGGCGCAAAGAACCTTACACTGCTGCCCCTGATCATCGTCATCTGGGCCGGCGTGCAGGTGGGCGCCGCCCTGATCTCCGTGTTCCGTTCGTACGTCATGCAATGGCTCGGCAACAAGGTTCTCTTTGACCTGCGAGTGGAGCTCTACGATCACCTCCAGCTCCTGCGCCTCAGCTACTACAACCGCCACCAGACCGGGCAGATCATGCAGCGCGTGACGGGCGACCTGCAGCGGCTCCAGTACTTTATCGCCGAGGGCTTCCAGGACGTGCTCGTCAACGTCATTACGATGGTGCTTATTGCCGGCGTGCTGCTCTACCTCAAATGGGAGCTGTTCCTGGTCGTGCTGGCGCCGATCCCCATCATCTCGCTCAGCACGTGGATCTTCGGGCGGCGCGTGCACCAGCTCTACCACCGCCTGTGGCGACGCTGGGCGGGCTTGAGCGCCATCCTGGCGGATACGATCCCCGGCGTGCGCGTGGTGAAATCGTTCGCCCAGGAGGAGCGCGAGTCGGTCCGCTTCAGCAACTTCAGCGCGGACCTGTTCGGCCAGGAGATGAAGGTGGTCAAGCTCTGGGCCGGCTTCTTCCCCTTCCTGGGCCTGATGACCGGCTTCGGCTCGCTCCTGATCTTCGGCATCGGCGGCTACATGGTCGTTGACGGTGTGCTCACGCTCGGAACGCTGCTCGCCTTCACGATGTACATGGGGCAGTTCTACCAGCCCGTGCAACGGTTCGGAGACCTGAACCACCGCTTCCAGCATTGCACGACCTCTGCCGAGCGCGTCTTCGAGATACTCGACTCGGACCCCGAGCCGCTCATGCGTCAGGAGGGGCAGGTGCTGAAGCCCCTGCGCGGCGAGGTGGAGTTCAAGAACGTCCGGTTCTCATATGATCCGGGCAAATACGCCCTGGACGACGTCTCCTTCCATATCCAGCCGGGCGAGATGATCGGCCTGGTGGGGCCGAGCGGCGCGGGCAAGAGCACGCTCGTTCACCTGATCGCCCGCTTCTACGACGTTGACGAGGGCGAGGTGCTGATTGACGGGCACGACATCCAGGATCTGGCCCTTCGGTCTTTCCGCGAGCAGATTGGCGTCGTGCTGCAGGAACCGTACCTGTTCCACGGGACTGTCTGGGCGAACATCGCTTACGCGCGCCCTGACGCGTCTGCTGACGAGATCATCGAAGCGGCGCGCGCCGCCAATGCACATGAGTTTGTCGTGAATCTGCCCGACGGCTACGACACAATCATCGGCGAGCGCGGGCAAACCCTGTCCGGCGGAGAGAGACAGCGCATCTCCATCGCCCGCGCCATCCTCCGCGACCCGGCCATCCTCATCCTCGACGAAGCCACCGCCTCAGTGGATACCGAGACGGAGTCCCTGATCCAGATCGCGCTTGAGCGTCTCGTCCAGAACCGCACGACGTTCGCCATCGCGCACCGACTCTCGACGTTGCGCAGAGCGACCCGCCTGATCGTCCTGGAAAGAGGCAAGGTGGTGGAGATCGGCACGCACGAGCAGCTCGTGGAGACGGGCGGCCTGTACGGCCGCCTCTGCAAGCTGCAGTCCGAGTTGTCGAAGATGCGCGCCTGGTGAGCCCCGCACTGATCAAAGCAACGAACCCATGACGGCAAGCGATAACCTCAAGACCCCGAATGAGCCGAGGACCTCGGAATGGCTCGTGCAGCCCGAGCGCGCCCGGATCTGGGAAGACTCGTTTCGTTCGCTCCACTTGAGCGTGGATGGGAAGGAATTCAGCAATCTGCACCTCCGGCGCGCCTTCCCCTTGTCCGCCATGGTTGACTATGTGAGCTTCCTGGATGAGAAGGACAAAGAGGTCGCGCTCCTTGCGCGCCCGCAGAAACTGGACAAAACCAGCCGGCAGGCGCTGGAAAAAGCGCTCGAGCGCATGTACTATGTCGCGAAAATCGTCCGGGTGGACGAAATCAAAGAGGCCATGGGCGTGACGCACTGGCAGGTGCAGACCGACCGTGGCTACGCTGCCTTCGAAGTCGTCGATCTCCATCACGTCCGCAAGTTGCCCGAGGGCCGCTACCTCATTGCGGATGCGGACGGCAACCGTTTCGAGATCGAAGACGTCCGACGGTTGGACGCCCGGAGCCAGACGCTCATCATGAGCGAGGTTTGACCTTCCGGTCGTCCACGCTGCCCACAATGCATAGAGTGGCATAAGTGGCGAGTGCCGGCGGCTTCCGGCACCCGCTTTTGATTTTGGCCGCAGGGTTGTTGAGAGTGCGCCTATCGGCGCGAGGTGATCGTATGGCAACAGAAGATACTCTGGGCGCGAGGTATCAGATGCGGCGGCAAGCCCGCGGCGCTGAGCCCCCCCCCGAGCGACGGGTATGGCGACGCCGGCTGATCCTTGGAGGCGTCGTGACGGGGGTGGTTGTCTTGCTGGTGGTGGGCATCATCGTCTGGCTGGCGCTGACGCGCGTGAACGCCGTCCGCGCCTCGGTGACGGCCGCGGTCATTGGCGTGCCGGCCCACGTGGACGCGCGCATGTCGGAACTCCTCGTCGTGCCCAATCAGCAGGTGACCAAAGGCCAGGAGCTTGCGAAGCTCGACGACCCGCAGGTCAGAGCGGCGCTCCAGGCCGCTGAGGCTACGCTTGCCCTTAACCAGAGCCTCTACAATCAGGCCAAGGCTGACTGCGAGTTGACTGAGCAGAAGATTAAGAACGACCTGGATTCGGCTGAGGCTGCCGTCGAGGCCGCAACTGCCCGGGTTCAACAGGCCGAGGCAGCGCTCAAAATGGGTCAGTCCAGACTGACGGAGGGGGTCCACCAGGCGACCGCCCAGCGCGACGAAGCAGCAGCCCAACTGGCCGGCCTTCAGAAGGGCGCCCGCCAGGAGGACATCCTCTCCGCCGAGGCGAAGCTGGAGGCAGCACGGGCGCTCTGCGCCCTCTATGAGCTTCAGGTTCGCCAATCCGAACAGCTCGTTGGCGAAGGCATTGACTCTCAGTACGTGCTCGAAACCCGGAAGACCCAGTTGACGCAGCAGCAGAAAGCCTGTCGTGAGGCGGAACTCGCTCTCGAGAAGCTTCGAAACGGCGCCACCCCGGAAGAGCTTGACGCCGCAACGCAGGTCAAGACAGCCAGGGAAGCTGGCCTCGCCGTCGCACAGGCAAACGCCAGGGAAGCCGACAGCCTCAAGAACGACTTGGTGATCCGCAAGGCCGAACTCCGCCAGGCCGAAGCACAGCTTAAACAGGCCAAGCTGGCGGAGGTCCAGAAATCTTTGGCCGACGAGCGACTAAAAGCAGCGGAGGCAGCCCTCGGTAGAGCCACGTCAGACGTGGCCGCCCGCCGTGATGCCCTCGTGCTGAAGAGCCCCGTCACGGGCACCGTGATAGGCGTCTTCAACCGCGTGGGCGAGACGTGCCGCACGGGCCTCGATGTCATGCAAGTCACGGACGACAGCAAGGGCCGCTGGATTGCGGCGTACGTCCGAGAGAAGGACGCCTTCTACGTCCGTCCCGGCCAGCGTGCTAAAGTAATCCTCGCCTCGGGTGACCGCGTCTACACCACCGTCGAGGAGGTCGGCGGCGCCACGTCCTCAGTGCGCCGCCTGAGGGCCAATCCCACGGGTGAGGCCGACCAGGTCGGGCCGGAGTTGGTGTACGTGAAACTCAAGCCGGAGTCAGACCTGCCGAGCGATCCGCTCCCCGGAATGTCCGCGCGCGCAGTCATCCGCATCAGATGAGGATTGCGCTCCCGCGGCGCGCCCGGCTGCCGGCCGTTTGACAACCCTTGCATACGGGTGCGCCGTGCCGGCACAGCACGGCCCAGCCGGTGACCGTGGCAGCTACCTACAACCTCGCGATCACCGGTCATAGCATCCTGCGCACTGTAAGGAGCCGGAACTGTGACGGACCCGATGCAGCGGCGCATGTTAGCTTTGTTGTTGATCGCGGCGTGCGGTCTTTGCGCCTGGGGCAGAAGCTCGACTCTGGACGCCGGCACGGCCTCTCCGTCGCCGCAGGCAACGCCGGAGGCGCCATCAGCGCCGCCGCCAGCCGCCGTCGCGC
>Ga0315282_10000210_pt1 | contig 116723 bp, 94 predicted proteins | sample YL17G07_20_MG_FD_203693 | JGI IMG/M metagenome (GOLD analysis project Ga0315282, IMG submission 203693) | Sediment microbial communities from Yellowstone Lake, YNP, Wyoming, USA - YL17G07_20 | ecosystem: Environmental > Aquatic > Freshwater > Lake > Sediment | place: USA: Wyoming | collected... | reverse complement strand
CACACGGGCCGACCTGCGCCGCCTGTTCGCCAAGCTGGACGACGCAGACCAGCCGCAGAGCAAGGCAGCCTGACAATACGTCACCGAACTTATGATCCAGAGCACTAAGCTCGGCCCTGCCCGCACTTCAGCGCGCGGTCAAGACGCACGGCCTCGGCGGGCGCGGCCTACTGCTCCGCGTGAGTGACGTCCCCAGAGCCGGGGAAGGACATAGACGTGGTGAACATCGCGGGCCAGTGAAACCGAAGCCTGGCTCCCCGGCGAGGATTCGAACCTCGGACCTAGCGGTTAACAGCCGCCCGCTCTACCTGTTGAGCTACCGGGGAGCCGACAAATGCTGGACACGCCAGCACGTATCCTATCAGATCAGGCGCGGAATTCAACGCCCGGAGGGCCGCGCCGCGAGCCCGCGCTTGTGCGTGTCGGAAAGCACACACAGACCTTGCCAGCTTTGGCGCGGCATGATAGACTCGGAGACAGCGTGGCGTCGGGGGACTCCGAGGCTTTTTCGTCTCTTTCACAGACGTAAGCGAGGCTGACTCCATGCGCGCGTGGCACATTCTGTCCGACAGCGGCGAACCATTTCATGATCGAGCGGAGGCGGGGAGGCTTCTGGGACGCGAGTTGGAGGCCAGGGGGCTCCGGAATGCCGTGGTGCTGGGCATCCCGCGCGGGGGGGTGGTCGTAGGCCGAGAGGTGGCGCACGCGATCAACGCGGAGTTAGACATCGTCATCGCTCGCAAACTGGGCGCTCCGGGAAACCCCGAGCTTGCCATCGGCGCCATTTCGGAAGACGGGCGCCTCTTCGTTGACGAACGTCTGGCGTCACAAGTGGGAGCGGACAGCGCATACATTGAGGAGGAGAAGGCTCGCCAACTGCGGGAGATCGCACGGCGCGCGGAGAGCTACCGGAAGGTACGGCCGAAAGTCAACCTGCGCGGCAGGCCGGCGATAGTGACTGACGACGGCGTGGCCACGGGCGCCACGGCGCAGGCCGCTCTCCGCGCGGTGCGGCAGGAGCAACCGGAGGTCCTCATCCTGGCTTTGCCCGTGGGCCCGCCGGAGACGCTGCAGAGGCTCGCGCGCGACGCCGACGAGGTGTTCTGCCTGCGTGCGCCGGCATTCTTCGCAGCTGTCGGGCAGTTTTACACTGCATTCGATCAGACGCAGGACGAGGAGCTGGTGCAGATACTGCAGGAGGAGGCCGACCGCGCGTGAGGTGCGCCATGAGCAAGAGAACGCTTGAAAGAGCGGCCGAAATCGCGGAGAAGGTGGGGCAGCTATTCGTCGCGACGGCGGACGCGAAGGGGCAGCCGCACGTAGCCGTGGCAAGCAGGCTGTCTGCGGGCACGGAGGGTCGGGTGACAGTCGCGGGCTGGTTCTGCCCCGGAACAGCGGCTAATGTGCAAGACAACAGGCAGGTCTCGATTGTCGTGTGGGACGCCGCAGCCGATGAGGGATATCAACTGATCGGACGAATAGAATACATCAAGGAAGTGGGCATTCTTGACGGATACGCACCCGAGGTCGAGGGCAAGAGGTCGCTCCCGCAGGTGGAACGGGCCCTGGTGATCCGCGTGGAGAGAATCCTCAGGTTCACCCCCGCCCCGCACACTGATGAGGACGCTTGAGGGAGCCGTGGAAGCGATGCTCAGAGCTGCCGTCGCCAGCTAAGGACGGCCTCGGCGATCACGAGGTCTTCGGGCGTCGTGATCTTGAGGTTATCATAGCTGTCCTGCACGATGCGCACTTGCACTCCCAGCCGCTCGACGAGTTGAGCATCGTCAGTGCCACAGAAGCCCTGGTCGCGGGCAGCGTAGTGCGCCTTGAGGATCAAATCCTTCCGAAAGCCCTGCGGCGTTCGGGCCAACCAAAGGCGTTCCCTAGGCAGCGTTGCCTGGATCGCCCTCGACATGCCCACCTCTTTGATAGTCTCAGCCACTGGAACTGCGGCAATCGCGGCTCCGAACTCCTCTGCCGCGTCGGCCACGCGTCGAACGAGTTCCGGCTCGACGAGCGGGCGGACTGCGTCGTGGATGAGGACCACCGCCAGGTCCTCTCGAACCAACTCAAGGCCGGCGAGTGCGCTGGCCTGTCGCGTACGCCCGCCCAGAGCCATCCTGTCGATGCCGAAGCGCTGCTTGAGCTGCAGCGCCAGGCCGGCGTTCCCGTACTCTTCGGCCGGCAGGACGGGTATGACTTCTGCACAGCCCGGGGTGCGCTGAAGGCTTTCGATAGTGTGGTATAGGAGGGGCTGTCCGCAGACTTCGAGGAAGGGTTTCCTGACGCCGCCCATCCGCGTGCCGGAGCCGCCGGCGGGGACGACGACGGAAAATGGAGGGCTGCCGGCGTTCTGATCGCCAGTGCCAGTTGCGGGCATGGATGCCACGATGGGTCAGCGGGGAGAACCCGTGCTGCTTCTCCGCGAACGGGAACCTTCCAGCGTCCGCGCGAAGATCATCCGGCCCGTTTCGCGCGTTATGGTGTTGCGGACGACGACGGCCACCTCCTGGCCCAGAAGATCGTCAGCCTCTTCGACGATCACCATTGTGCCGTCCGGCAGATAGCCCACGGCCTGGCCGGGCTGTTCGCCGCGTTTGATGAGCTTCACGGTCAGTTGCTCGTCCGGCAGTGCAACGGGCTTGAGGGCGTTAGCGAGTTCGTTCAGGTTGACCACACTTATGCCCTCTAACGAGGCCCGCCGGTTCAGGTTGAAGTCGGTTGTCAGCAGCCTTGCATTCAGCACCTTGGCAATGCGCACAAGCTGTTCATCTACCGGCTGGTCCTGATCCGTGGCCATATCCTGAATGTGAACGTCCACGTTGGCGTCGTTGCGCATGTCGTTGAGCACTTCGAGTCCGAGCCGCCCACGCTCGCGCTTGAGCTTATCGGCCGAGTCGGCAAGCTGGTGTAACTCGTTCAGCACAAACTGCGGCACGAGCATCGGGGTGTCCAATATGCCCGTCTTGAGGATCCCGGCGATGCGCCCGTCTACAATCACGCTGGTGTCAACGACGATGGGCCTCGTGCCTTTCTCCTCGCGCCGGAATTCAATGTAGGGCACGATGAGGTTGAACTTGTCCCTGCTCTGGTAGATGAAGGCTATGCCCAGATAGCTGAACACCACTATTAGGGCTCCGGTCAGATCCTGACGGATTACGTCCATAGTGTCCTTCTCAATGGCAAGGCCGAGCACGGAGACCGTCAGGGCGGCAAAGAGCATCCCCAGGAGTGCGCCGAAGACGACCGAGGAGATCAGCGCTATGGGACCCCGGCTTACGAACCACTCGGCGGCGATAATGGCGAAACTAACCAGTATGCCCACAAGCAAAATGGTGAAGGGGTGGCCCAGATCAACGCCGATGGAATAGGCGGTACCCGCGGACGCCAATATGAACAGGGCGCGAAACACCCACAGTCCCATTCCCTTGCCTCCGGTGTTCCGGCCGGCAGCGCGGCCGCCTTGGACGATCTTCCCAGCGACAACAGCCTGCCAGACATGCCCATTATAGCGCAAGCCGGGGCGGAGTCAAAAGCTCTATGCACGGGTCGGCTCACACGCGCTGCCTGTGGCAGGTGGCCCGCGCCGAACGAGCGGCACCTCCGAGCTACGCATCCTACGGCCGATTCCGGCACGATCTGAGTTTCACGTACCAGGAGAGCCGGCCTATGCCGAGGAGTTGCCCGGCCCGAACTGCTCGCCATTAAGACTCGCCATAGAAAGCCACACGGTTCCTGCCCGCGCCCTTCGCCTGGTACAGGGCTTCGTCCGCATGTCGGATCAGGTTGTCCACCAAGCCGGCCGGCTCTGACATCGCCACCCCCACGCTGATGGTCGGCACCGGAGCAGACAACTGTGCCACCGCCTGGCGGAGCCTCTCGGCAACTAACCGCGCGCCGCGGGCGGAAGTCTCCGGCAGGAGGATACAGAACTCCTCCCCGCCGTAACGCGCCACGAGGTCCGACCCTCTGAGGCACTCCTTCAATGTGGTGGCGCACTGCCTGAGCACGCTGTCCCCGACCTGATGCCCATGGTGATCGTTCACCTCTTTGAAATGGTCCAGGTCTATCATCAAGAGGGCAAACGGACGCCCCGAGCGGGCCGAGCGCATCGTCTCTTCCGCGAGCCTTTGCCTGAGCAGCCTACGGTTCGCCAGTGCCGTCAGGTCGTCCGTGACGCTCAGTTCGGCGAGCTTTTCGAGCATGCGCGCTTTTTCCTGCTCGAGCAGGTGCCGCCTGGACACGTAGCGCACGGCGCGCTCCAGCGCGTCTACGGTAAGGTTGTCCTTGACCAGGTAGTCATAGGCGCCCGCTTTCATGGCGTCCACGGCATTGCGCTCGTTCCCGGGCCCTGTGACGACGATGATGGGCACGCCTACCTCCTTGCTGCACAGAAACTCCAGGAGATCCATGCCAGAATCCGGCCCGCGCAGGTTCAGGTCCAGGAAGACAAGGTCGAACTGCCTGTCCGCGATCAGCGCGGCTGCCTTATCGGCAGTGGCAGCACGCACAATGTCGAGAGAATACGTTTCCAGCCGGCTGGCAAGGCGACAGAGTATGTCTGCATCTTCTTGATCGTCCTCGACCAATAACGCCCTGATCGCCCCGATCTGGGTCATACCGCATTACCTCGCTTAGAGTGGCTGCTCGGCCGCCTTGAGCCAGTACTGGCCAACGGACATCATGGTCTCAAGGACCGCAACTGCGGCGCTCCGTCGCGAAATCGCTCACGAACGCCGCCGAGCTCAAAGCTTCTGATATGGATGAAAGAGTTGCATGTACTGGTCCTGCGCATATCGGTCCGTCATACCGGCGATATAGTCGCAAACGGCCCTGTGCAGCCCGACCTTGTCCGCCCAACGCCCGTGCTGCGGAGGAAGCTGGCGCGGGTCGGCGACATACGCCTCAAACAGGCCCTGGATGAAGCGCCGGGCGCTGTTCGTTACGCGCACGACTCTGTGGTCCATATAGAGAGCGCTATAGAGGAACTGCTCCAGAGCGCTCTTCCGCTCTTCCAGGTCCCGGCTGAACCGAATTAGATTGCCCGTCCGCCGGCCCACGTCAGCCCAGGCCGCTACCCCACTGGCCCCGATTTCGGCCTGGCTCGAGCTTACAGCGTCGGTCACAAAACGGTCTATCAGGAGGCGCACGACTTGCTTGCAGAACATGGACCCGGTGAGGCCGCCGTAACGCGCGCGCGTCGCGCACTCCGCTTCGCGCCACAACTCGACACCTTCCAGTTCTTCGGGCACGAGTATTCCGGCTTCCAGGCCGTCTTGCAGGTCGTGGTTGTCATAGGCTATGGAGTCCGCGGCCTCGACCACCTGGGCTTCGAGGAGAGGCGGCCCTTCCCCGAAGCCCTCAGCGCGAGGCTTATCCCAACGTGTCCTGTGCTTAACGATGGACTCGCGCACCTCGAAGGTCAGGTTGAGTCCTGGGAAATCGGGGTACTGGCGTTCCAGCAAATCCACTATTCGCAGACCATGCTCGTTGTGCTCGAAGCCCCCGTGCCCGGCCATCAGCTCCCGCAAGGCTTCCTCGCCGCTGTGCCCGAACGGCGTATGCCCCAGGTCGTGTGCGAGAGCAATGGCCTCGGTCAGGTCCTCGTTCAGGCCGAGGGCGCGGCTGATGGTCCGGCTGACCTGAGTGACTTCAATGGTGTGAGTCAACCTCGTGCGGTAGTGGTCGCCCTCGTGGTTCAGGAAGACCTGGGTCTTATATTCGAGGCGGCGAAAGGCTTTGCAGTGGATGATGCGGTCACGGTCACGCTGGTAACAGGTTCGGTACGGCGCCTCGGGCTCGGGGTGCTGACGGCCTCTCGACTGCGCGCTTCTCATGGCGTACGGCGCAAGGGTCTGCATCTCGCGTCGTTCGAGGTCTTCTCTGAGCAAGGGCGCGCCTCCCGTATGGTGGGGTCATCTGCGCTCGTCCACCTGCCGCAGCGCTTCCCAAAGGGACTCCAGGGATTGCGCGATCACTCTGACGTCGGCGGCGACAGGCATGAAGTTTGTGTCTCCCTCCCAGCGGGGGACGATGTGCCAGTGCATGTGTCCGGTCAGGCCGGCGCCTGCCGCCTTGCCCAGGTTGAGGCCGACGTTGAAACCGTGCGGCTTCACCGCGGCGCCCAGATCAATGCGGCACTGGCGGAGCATTTGAACCTGCTCCAACAGCTCAGCGTCCGTGAGGTCAGTCAGGTCTGCTTTGTGAACCAGCGGCGCCACCATCAGGTGGCCATTGTTGTAGGGCCAGCGGTTCAGCAAACAGAAGCAGGATCGGCCGCGCGACACGACCATGCTTTTCTTATCGTCGTCCGATCGCGCGGCGGCACAAAGGAAGCAGTCATTGTCCTTGTCCGCCTGACTCACATAACCTATGCGCCATGGCGCCCACAAGCGTTCCATAGGCCCCTCCAGTCGCTCCGGCAGAAATCGGTCCCCCCGCCCTGCGCACGTAAGAATACCGCGGCCCAGCAGTTCGGTTCCAGTGCCGCCGAGGTGCGGGGGACAACCGAAAAAGCGAAGCGATCGAGCCGACGGAGACCAAGGGACACCTTTGCGCGGTGTGCAGTGCGCTGCATCACGCCAAGGCACCCTTGCATGACGAGCCGCTCCCGGCAGTGCATCCGAAGCAGTGGCCGCCGGTGACGATGCGCCGCGTAGCCAGCGCCTCCCCGGCAAAGTCATTGATGTGACTCGGCGCTCCGTGGTCCACGGGGAGGCCGAGGGCCAGGTTGAAGTCACAATCGTAAAGCCTTCCGTCCCACCCGATGCTGATCTGGTGCCGGCACATCAGGTGCTCGACTGTTCGAGGGTTGAAAGAGGCTTCCAGGAGCCTGCAGTAGTCGCGTTCCTCCTCCTGGCGACGCAGCACGGCCGCGTAACGTCCGATAGGCATGTTCGTAATCGTGAGAAGCTTCCGAAAGGCTATGCCGAAGCGTGAGTTCAGCTCTCTCCTGTAGTCCGTCTCAAGGGCCGTTTGCTCCGGGGGCAGAAACGGCCCGACCGGGTTGTAGACCAGATCCAGCGGCAAAGAGGGATCAGATCCATAGCCAAGGCCGTTGAGCCGGCGGAGGGCTTCCACGCTCCTTTCGTAGACGCCAGGGCCCCGCTGCGCCCTGACGTTTTGCTCCTGGTAGCACGGCAGCGACGCCACGAGGCGCACGCCATAGTCGCAATAAAATGCGGGCATGCCGTTCAGTTCCGGCTCAAGAAGGACCGTCAGGTTGGTTCGGACCTGCACGGGATGACCGCCATCCCGAAGCGCCGGAATAAACTCACGCAGGTGCGGGTTGAGTTCGGGGGCTCCGCCTGTAACGTCCACCAGGCTGCAACGAAGGTCCGCGGCAACCCGGACGATCCTCTTCATCGTCGCCCAGTCCATCATCTCGGCGCGGTCAGGCGAGCAGCCCAGGTGGCAGTGGACGCACTGCTGGTTGCACTTGAGACCCACGTTGACCTGGACCGTCTCGATCCGGACGCACCGCAGAACGTCGCCAGTCTCGCGCAGCACGCGCGCGTCAAAATCCCCCATCTGCAGGGCCCCCTGCTAATCCAGAGCCGACGCGCCAGCGGCAACTTGCGGCCCGTGCGTCTTGGTTCTGCCGTCACTTCGGGAAACTGCTCGAACGCCGCCAAGCCTCGCCAAGTGCGGTCCTCCCCCGAATGAGCAAACGCTGCCGGGTGGGCCCGTAAGCCGAGTTTTGTTATCCCGCACAGCGGGACGGCAGCCATTCGTCTGGGCATGCCGTTGCCGGCAGCCTCAAGCGGCCAACCCGGGAGTTATGTCGAGACGGGCCGTCTCATCCTCCCCTATTTGGCCTTGCTCCCGGCGGGGTTTGCCCTGCCCTCGACGTCACCGTCGAGGCGGTGGGCTCTTACATTAAGTCCGCTTTGGCGGACCCCACCTTTTCACCCTTACTCGCGGTACGACGAGCGGTGTGTTTTCTGTGGCACTTTCCCTGGGATTACTCCCGGTGGACGTTATCCACCGCCGCGCCCTATGGAGCTCGGACTTTCCTCTTCTGCCGCCATCCCCGCCAAAGCGGGGGAGCAGAGCGGCTGCCTGGGCCCACCTGGTCAGCTATCACCTCATTCTACCACAAGCCCGGCTCACTGTCAGCAGGCGTTTGCGGGCCCTTGATGGCCGCGCAACGAGGGTCGAGGCCATTTAGGAGTTTGGAGGGAGGGGGCGCCGGCCGCCGGGACAGACCTCGCCAGGCCATGCCATTGAGTTAGCTCCGCCCTGCCGGTAGAATCTGGTGATGCGAACAGCGCGGCCTCTCGCTCGTCCGCGCCCCCCTGCTGGCCTGGTGTTTCGGTGCATGAATGGTCTTCAAGCGCATTGACCGGTATGTGACCGTTTCCTTCCTTCTGCGCTTTCTCGGCACGGTGTGCCTCATAGCAGCCCTCTACACCTCATATGACCTTCTGAAGAGGCTTGAGGAGATCCGTGAGCTGGGGTTGACGCGCGGGCTGGCCACTTTGGCCCAGTACTACACGCGCCTGTTACCGGTTTTCCTGCTGGACATTGTGCCGGGCATCGTCCTCGTGGCGGCGGGCATGGTAATGGTTCAGATGGCCAGAGCTCGCGAGCTTTTGGCGCTCAAGGCCTGCGGCACGAGTCTGTATCGGATCATGGCTCCCATTTTCTTTTGGACGCTCATCATAAGCATTGCCGTATTCGCCGTGCGGGAGACCTTCGGCCCGCGCCTGGTGAGACAGGCTGAGATGCTTGGGCACATACTCGACAATGATGTCGAGAACCAGCTCCTTGTCAACGATGCGGCGCACAACCGCAAGATTTTCATCGGCCAATATGACTTCTCCCGTCGCACGATGAGGCATGTGTCGGTTATCGATTTCTACCCGGATGGCGTGTTGAAGAGGAACATACACGCCGGCGCGGCCGCGCTGGCGACTCCCGGTGTGCTGAGGCTGCAAACGGTGGAGGTTCAGGCGTTCGACAGCTCGGGCGCGCCCGCCGGCAAGCCGACCGTGCTTCGGCAGATGGACGTTGACGTCAACCTCACGCCGATGGCCCTTGTCGAGTTGTCGGAGGAGAACGCACAGAAGGGCGTGAGGCTGCAGACTTTGCCGGAGCTCCGCACACAGATGCGCCGCAATCCAGACATCCCGTTCTTCCGCGTGTCCTTCCATTCCCGCCTCGCTTCTTTCTTCGGCCCGCTCATCCTGCTGCTCGTCGGCCTGCCCTGTCTTGTCGGCTTCGAACAATCGGTCAACAGCCGCTTCCTCGGCGTTATCATCAGCATCGGGTTTGCAGGGGCTTTGTATGCTTTGACCTTCATCTTTACCAGCATGGGCGGCACAGGGGCGTTGAACCCGGTGCTCGCAGGTTGGCTGCCCGCCATTCTCACGGGCGCCCTGGGGCTCTGGCTGTTCCAGACCATGATGACCTGACGCCGTGTCGGCGTGCCCGCAGTTGAATCGGCGTAGGAAAACGAATACCCTCTCTTGGCTGATTATTCCCAAGAAGTCAACGCTTGGAAAGGAGCGTCTTCCGTGCCTTCCTCACTAAGAGTCGGGCTGATCGGCGCCGGCGGCATGGGCCAGGAACATATCAACAGGATGCGGAGCTTTGAGGAAGCCAGTATTGAGGCGCTGGCGGATCCAGACTCCAAAGGAATCGAGGCGATCAAGAAGCACTTCCCGCACCTGGCCGACTGCCCGGCATACGCCAGCCACAGGGAAATGCTCAAGAAAGGTGGTCTGGACGCCGTCATCATCGCTTCCCCCCACAACGCCCATCTTGAGCAGATCGTGGACGCCCTGCGAGCCGGCTTGCACGTGCTGACCGAGAAACCGATGGTCTGCACGGCCGAAGACGCACGCACAGTCATGGAGGAAGAGAAGAGATCCGGCAAGCTGGTTGCCATCAGCTATCAACGCCACAGCCAGGGCGAGTTCGTGTTCATGAAGAAGTGCATTGAAAGCGGGGCGACAGGCCAGGTTGAGTTCATCAGCGCCTTCCAGGGGCAGGATTGGCTCAAAGCCTGTGCCGGCACATGGCGGCAGAATCTCGCGATCTCGTGCGGCGGTCAGCTCAACGACTCCGGCAGTCACCTGATCGACATCATGCTGTGGGTGACCGGCCTGCAGGCCAGGAAGGTCACCGCCGGCATCTGCAACTTTGAGAGGGAAGTAGACATAGACAGTTCCCTCTCCATCGAGTTCACCAACGGCGCACTGGGCAGCATCGCGGTGGTGGGCAACTGCCCTGTGTTCTGGGAAGACATAACCATTATCTGCTCCGAGTGGGCTTTCTTCCTACGGCAGGGACGCCTAACTTACTGCACAGGGAGGCGCGGGGAGATGATGAGCCTCCAGAACACCTTGTACGGCAGCGGGCAGTCCCCTGATCGGAATTTCGTTAACGCCATTCTGGGCCGAGAGCAGGTTCTTGCTCCAAGCATTTGTGGCCTGCGCACGATTGAGTTGACTGAGGCGGCCTGGAAGTCGGCCGAGCGTGGGGAACCGGTCTGGCTCTGATAGGATACGTCCTTGCGGCTGCGGCGGGCGAGCATGCAGCCGGGTCAGGCAGGCTGCACGTCTCACCGGACAGGCCATTGAAAGAAGGGACACGTGGAATGCTTGGCAACACCTTCGGAAGGATGTTTCGCGTGACTACGTGCGGTGAATCCTATGGCGGCGGGCTTGGGATCATCATTGACGGCGTGCCCGCCGGCATGCGGATAACGGCGGACGACATCCAGCCAGAACTGGACCGCCGCCGGCCCGGGCAGAGCCAGATAGACTCCCCGCGACAGGAGAAGGACAGGGTGCAGGTATTCGCCGGCATCGGCCAGGAAGGCTACACTACCGGCGCCCCCCTCGGCCTCGTCATCTACAACGTGGACACTCAGCCGGAGCACGTGCAGCAGTACCGCGACTACCGATGGCTTATGCGACCGGGGCACGCCGAGTTCACCTACTATGTCAAGTACGGGGAGCACGCCGACTGGTGCGGTGCCGGACGGGCCTCCGGCAGGGAGACGGCCGGCCGCGTCGCGGCCGGCGCCGTCGCGAAGATGATTCTCGCGCGCGAAGCCATCGAAGTCATCGGGTACGTCAAACAACTCATGGAGATCAAGTGCCCCGACCTGACCTTTGCAGAGGTCAAACAAGGCCTCAAAGACAACCCCAATCCCATCAATTGCCCGCATCGGGCGACCGCCGAGAAGATGATCAAACGCACTTTGGAGGTCAAGGAAAAGGGCGACACGGCGGGCGGCATAATTGAGTTCATTGCGCGCGGCGTGCCGGCCGGCCTGGGAGAGCCCGTCTTCGACAAGATGCAGGCAACTATGAGCCACGCCCTGATGTCCATCCCGGCAGTCAAAGCTGTGGAGTTCGGAGCCGGCTTCGGCTTAGCCACCATGACGGGACACCAGAGCAACGACATCATGTACTACGACCCGCAAGGAAAAGTGCGTTTCAGGACGAACCACGGGGGCGGCTTCCTGGGCGGCATTTCCTGCGGTGACGACATCGTGGGCCGTGTGTGCGTCAAAGCCACCAGCACCATCTCCATCCCACAGGAGACCATAGACGTCAGGGAGCATCGCAACACCGTGCTCTCTCCCATCACAAGGCGCGACCCAACCATCTGCGGACGCGCGGTGCCCGTCGTAGAAGCGATGGTGGCAATCTGCGTCGTGGATCATCTCATGATGGCGCGGGGCTATGAGGCGCTACAGCGTGTAGAGAAGGAATACACGATCTGAAAGCGCGGGGGTTCGCGGGCCTCTGCCGTCGAAGTATTCCCGCCTTCCGGGCACTCGGGACTCATTGGACCGCCATTTGCGGCACACTGCGGCGATGCACTGAAGCGACACTACAGCGCCAACGGCCCTCTTACATGGGCCTCAGGGCGCAAAGGGCGTCGGGGGTGATGTCCCGGGCCTTTGGCGCCAGCCGGTCTTGAACGCGGCAATGGCAATACTTCTTGCCCGTGGTGAGACATGACTCCCAGCGGACTCAAATTGAGACGCGCCGCACCTGAAACGCCCCAGACGAGCCAGCCGCCGCAACCTTTGACATTGGCATCTCCACCCGGCTATGTTGAGGCCGGCGGTAGTGCAAAGGACTGGCGGACGATGAAATTCAGCTGTCCGGGGTGCAAGAATGAATTCCAGGGCCAGCGGCCAAAAGGCGATGCGCTCCTGACGTGCCCTTCGTGCGGTCGAGAGTTTGCGGATAAGGACGCGACGGTTGCTGACAGCCTCGGCCCTCTCGCTGCAGGCGGGGTCGGCCCGGGCAAGCAACTGGGCGGCTTCCGCATTGAGGAGAAGGTTGGCACTGGGGCCATGGGGGAGGTCTACAAGGCCATACAGCTCTCCCTGGACCGAACCGTTGCCTTGAAAGTGCTCCCCGCAGTCTTCGCCGACAGGCCGGCCTTCGTGCGGCGCTTCCATGACGAGAGCATGGCCCTCTCGGCCCTCAACCATCCAAACGTCGTTACGATCATCGAGCGGGGGAATGTCGGGAAAATCTACTTTTTCGTCATGGAATACGTGGACGGGCCGGCGCTCGGGCAGTTGATGAGCAGGCAGTTCACGGTTGAGGAGTTCCTCAAGATCGCGAAGGGTACTGCCGCCGCCCTGAGTTACGCCCACAAGCAGGGCGTCGTGCACAGGGACATCAAGCCTTCCAACATGATGCTGACCAGGGATTTTGAGGTCAAGATCGCGGATTTCGGCCTGGCTGGCCTGATGGCGCAGGAAAAAAGGGCGCTCGAAAGCAACGGCGAGCGCCCGCGTCGCATGGGCACGCCCGCTTATATGAGCCCCGAACAGAGAGCGAACCCGCTGCAAGTGGACGGCAGAACCGATATCTACGCCGCCGGAGTCGTCTTCTACGAAGTTCTCACGCGAAAGCGGCCCGAAATACCCCTGCGGCAGATGCCCAGCGAAGTGTCGAAGACCGCAGACCCCCGGCTCGACCGCATTGTGGCCAAGTGCCTTCAGGTCTCCCCGGATGACCGCTATCAAAACGCCGGTGAGTTGCTGTCTGACTTGGAAAGCTTCGAGAGCGAACTGCAGCGGGCTCCCCGCTGCCCTACGTGCGGGAAGCTCAGCCCCGTGCGATTCCAGAGATGCATGCACTGCGACGAAAACCTTGAACGCTTCTTCGACGTGTGCCCCGAATGCAAGCACAAAAACAGACGGGAGGTGCGGCATTGCCTGAGCTGCGGCGTGGACCTGGAGAAGGGGCGCACGCTCATCAGTGATAAGGTCTCCATGATGCTCGATCAAGCGGACCGCCTCCGCTTGAACGGCGATTTCGACCAGGCGCTTCACATCCTGGAAGAAGTCCAGGCGGTTGAGGGGAAGTCATTTGAGGCCCATCGTCAGCGCGCCCTCGCGCTGCGGGAGAAAACGTTAGACGAGCGGCGTGAAGCCGCCAAAAGGGCCTATGAGGAAGGAAAGAGACTGGTGCGGGAGCACCGATTCAGGGAGGCCATCGAACTCTTGAAGAGCGTGCCCGCCGACATCAAGGACACCTCAGGCGCTATAAGAGCCGCCCTGCAGCTTCAGGCACGCATCGCCGCCGAGAGGAAGTCGGAGACCACAACCAATCTGATTGTCTTTGCGATCGGGATAGTCCTGGTCATGGTCATCGTGTTCTTCGCCGTGTTCTGACGAGAGCGGGGCGGGCGCACGGACGGTCCGCCCAGACGCCGGTGCGGAAGGACCGCGCTATCCCTCGGCCTCTGTTATGCTTGATTCCGTCTCCACGGACGGCTCGTAGAGCTTCTGCACCAGCCCCATGGACACGTTCATCACCATCAACCTGATGATGACGATGATCGCAAAGACGAGGCCGAGGATGTTGAAGTACCTCAGCACCTGAACGTCCGTCAGGCCGCCCAGGCCGATCATGAACGCTGCGACGTAGCCCAGACCCTCAAGAAAGCGAAGTTTCCCTTCTTCCTTGTCCATGCATCCCCTCCGGTATCTGGCAAAACGCGCGCAAGACTTGCCCGGTCCCGCCGTGGTGCAACAACGAGCTCGCCACGCGCCATGGCCGCTCACTGTATTGGGGTGTGCACGGCAAAGTCAAATTCAGGCCTTGCAGGAATCATCCGGCCGTTTCCGCACCTGCCCCGCGGGGCCAAAGGCGGAATGCGGCAGGGGCACCGGACCGCCCGCTGGTCGGAGCCCATAGCCGCGGCGCGCGGACCGAGCGTCATTCATTTAGGACGTAGGGCCCGGCATAGTCTGAAGGAATGTGTTCCCGCGCCTCGGCGCCACTGAAACGGCGCTCGCGTTGCTGGCGGACGAACTTCTCCTCCTTGAAGAGCATGTCCTGCTCGATGGGGATGAACTGATGGCAGGCCCGCATCAGCTCGTTGGACGTGCTCTGTTCAAAGGAAACCACCTCCGTACGGCAGCCTCGCGTGTTCAGCATGCCAACCAGCGGCACGAAGTCGCCGTCCCCGCTGACCAACACCACGCAGTCCAGTTTCGGCTCCAAAGCCACTGCGTCGAGGGCGATCTCCATCTTCCAGTCGCCTTTGCATGTGCCATCCTCGCGGATCGCCAACTCCTTCTCTTTCACCTCGTAGCCGCTTCGCCGCAGGGCTTCAAGAAAGCTGCTCTGGTCCACGTCAGCCTTTTGGACCACGTAGGCAATCGCGCGCACCAGCTTGCGCCCGCGCACTACTCCATCGAGCAGCTTCCGGTACTCAATCTTAGATTGGTGAAGTGTCTTTGCGGAGTAAAACATGTTCTGCACGTCAACGAATACCCCGACCCTTTGGTCCGTGTTCTCATAGACGGTGTGAGCAACCACTTCCAACGCCTTTCTGACAACGAAAGTAAACCGAGGCGAGCCCACGCCGCGCTCGCCCCAGACGCAAGGACGTTCCGGGTGTTGCCTGGCCGGCCTGCGTCGCCTCCGGCCGCCAAACGCGCCTGAATCTATCAACTGTCTTCGCCTTCGTCAACTGAATCCCCCCGGCCCCGCAACAGGGCGGGTCTGTTAGCGGTGGCCCACCGTAGCAGATTACTTTCGTGTGCAGCGCTCGGCCCGCCTTGGTAGAATAGCAGCCGTCAGGCGCGCGGCGCATCAGCCGGCCGCCGACGGTGCCGCCCGCCGGCTCGGCCCCAAGTAAGGAAGCCCCACCATGGAACCTAACAGCACACCGGAAGAGACCAAACAGGAGCAGGCCGAGGTTGCGAAGGAGCAAGCACCCGAAGAGCGTGCTCTGCCTGTTCCTACTGATTTCCGGCGCAATGCCTGGCTCCTTGCCATCGTCTTCGCCGCCGTGCTTATCGCATGGATCCTCTCGTTGCTCTGGAAGAGGGCGCCCCAGGAAATGGCAAACCTGCCCCAGGGAGCCGCCCTTCCCGCCAGCGGTTCTTCGATGCCCGCGGCCCCTTCCGGCCTGGCCGCGGCCCGCAGGGCCGAAGCCATGCTGCCGCCGCCGATCCGCATTTCCATCGCCCGGGTTATCGGCTCCAAATCGGAAGTGATCCCGGCCGCACCGGCCCTGTCCCTGGCATCCGGCGGTACTACCTACCGCCTTGCGCGCGACTTTGACATCACGAACCGCGTAGCTGACTTCCACATTGAGGCATTGTCCCGTCTGTCGGGCCGCTGGGCTGACCAACTGCCCACCCTGGCAGCCGACAAGCTGACTCCCTCCCCCTTCGCTCCGGCCAGCGACGTGACGGTCCTCCAACCGATGGATCGGATCCTGGTGCTCTCAAATGACGCTGAGACCCGCGCCTACCCGATCACAAGGATCCGTCCTTGCTGCGGGGTCTACGACAGCTTCGGCGGCAAGCGCGTCTTCGTCTCCTGGTCCACCCCTACCCAGATGGCCCAATGCTTCGTCGCAAGCCTTGACGGGCGAGAAATGGACTGGCACGATGCCGGTCTCCTTTACCGCGGCAACGACCTGTACTACGACGACCAGAGCGGCTCTCTCTGGGACCCGTTCTCAGCCCAGGCCCTCGCAGGCCCGCTCGCGGGCCGGATCGCCGAGCAGGTGCCGGTTACAGTGTGGCAGTGGGATCAGTGGAAGCCACAGCATCCGACCGCCCTCGTCCTGGTTTCTGGCCTCCGTGAGCCGAGCCCCGAAGCGCTGGATGGAGGCAGTGTGCTGGATGCATACCTCCAGGGCCCCCGTCTGCCATTCGAGCCCCAGCACTTCAACCCCACTGCTACGCCTCTCCCGCCGAAGTCGTTCGTGTTGGGCCTTTCTCTCGGGGGTAAGGACAGGGCTTATCCCCTCGCACCTCTTGCCACTGAGCGGGCCGAGGCCGTGAAGGATACGCTCGGCGGACAGCCCATCGAGGTGCATGTCACGTCTCCCCGAACGGCCTATGCCACCTCGGAGGGCAAGCTGCTCGATGCCAAAGTCATGTACTGGTTCGCCTGGCAGGAATGTCGCCCTGAGACCGACCTCTATCAGGTCAAGCCGCAGGAGACCGCTGGGTCGCCCGGGCCTCAAACGCCCGCCGGGCCCGCGCAGTAGCCGACATGCGAGACCTTCTCCGGCTGGAGGAGCAAGGCCCCCGCGGCGGCCCGCCGATATGAAGCCCGCTCCTGGCCTGCGTCCGGCGCCAGTGGGCTCGGAGAAGCAGACGCGAAGCGGACGGTCTTCCCACCCTGTACGCTCCAAGAGACGGCTTCTCCACCCGTCATCCCGTCGTCGGCCGGCCACGTAACAGATCGAGAGTCGCCGCCACATCGCGCTCGATCTGCGCCTTCAGGCTCTCCGGGCTCTGGAAGGCCTCCTGGCTCCTCAGATGCCGCACGAATTGAACCTCCACGTCCTTCCCGTAGAGGTCCTCGCGCCTGCCGATCAGATGCACCTCCACCACCCGCGAGCTGCCTCCGTCGCGGTGAAAGGTCGCCCGCGTGCCGATGCTTACCACTCCGGGGACAGGTTCCGCATTAGCAAAGACCCAGCATGCATAGACGCCGTCCGGCGGAATGGTCTCATTGTGGAGGTCGAGGTTAGCCGTCGGGTAACCGAGCATGCGGCCCCGCCCGTCGCCAGGCACAACGGTGCCGTAAAGCGAGAAAGGCCTGCCAAGGAGCCGTCCCGCTCCGTCCAGGTCGCCCTCCACGATGGCCCTGCGGATGGCCGTGCTGCTTACCGGCCGGCCGTCAACCTTGACAGCCGGCACGACGCGCACCTCAAATCCCATCTCCGGACCCAGCCTGGCGCATAGGGCCGCGTCGCCCTTGCCGTCCCGCCCGAAACGGCAATCGTAACCCAGAATGACGAGTTCCGCGGACAGCAAATCCCGGAAAACGCACCGGGCGAACTCCTCTGCCTCAATCCTTGCCACTTCCTCGCAGAACCGCACTACCACACACAAGTCCGCACCGAGCCCTGCAAACAGCCGAACCCGGTGCTCAAGGGACGTGATGGCGGGCAGAGGGTTGTCTGAGAGCACAGCCGCCGGATGGCGGTCAAACGTCACTATGGCAGCGCGGCAGGAACGTTGGCGGGCAGCGGCCACGACCTCCCGTATTACCCCCGCATGCCCCCGGTGCACGCCATCGAAAACCCCCAGCGTCACAACCGAGCGCCCGCGCGGCGGCGGCTCCCCCCCCGGCCAGCGGACAAGGCGCATCACCCCTTCACTCCTCGACACTCCCGATACGGTGTGCAACGCTGAGCAGGCCGTCCATCCACTGCCGCACCTCCTCGTCCTGCTTGGGAAGCAGGTAGCGCATGCGCACCATGGCTCCCCACTGAGCAAACTCTCCCCGCGGCGCAGGCTGGCGCTCCGTCACTTTCATCACGTAGCACCTGTAGACCGGCGGACCTTCCACTGCCACGCCGGCTTCCTCCCCGGCGAGCTTGAACGCCGTCTCTACGAGGGCGGGTACGGGCTCCTTGATCCCGGGCACCTTGCGATCGGTTCTGCTGAAAGGCCCTGCTTCCTGCACCGCAAGCTTTGCGCCACCGCTCGCCTCCACGGGTGCGCCGGCCCCGGTGGCCTCGGGTGTCCCCAAGAGGTTTGCCAGACGGGCCCCCATGATTTCGGCAGCCTTATCAAGGCCCGCTTGGGTGACGCTTTCCCTCAACTTCTCCGCGAAGGCCGCCGCGCGCTGTAGCGCGGCCTGCATCTCATAGTCGTGCCTGACTTCCTTCTCCACTTTCTCCAAAGGCTGTTGCTCTGCAGCACGACGGTCCAGGACCTGGCATACGAGCGGCTTGTCACCGCTTGTGAAAGCACGGGGGTTGTCGAGGCTCGTGGGACCCTCAAAGGCGAAGGCCGCCACCTCGCGGCCCTGCGGCAGCAGAGCCTGCAACTCCTGGCGGCTCACAAGGTCCCTCCCATCCGCCGTGCGCACCACGTCGTAGACCAGTCCGTGCCGGCGCGCCATCTGGGCAAGCGGCAGCGGCTCGTTAGCATACCGTCCGCTCACCGCGTCCAGTTCGCCCATGACCTTCTCGACAAGCTCTTCTGATTGCGCCTTGACCTTCGTCCTGACCAGTTCCTGCCGGATTTCGTCGCGCGCCTCATCGAGCGTCTTGTAGCGATATCCGGCCGGTGGCTGCTCGGCCTTTGCCTCCTCCGGCTTCGTCTCCGTCTCGGGCGCCTTCTCCGTCTCGGGCGCCTTCTCTTTCGTGCCCTCCGGGGTCTTCACGAGGAAGGTTTTCCTGTTCTCACTATAGTACGAGGCTATGTCCTTGTCGTCCACTTTTGCCTCGCCCATGAACTTGTCTATCGGCGCCTCAGCGTACTCCACCCTCACGCGCTCCGGCGCCATGTAGCCGATTGTGCCGGCCGCCGGGTCGCCCACCACAGAGCTATGCTTAGCGTAAAAAGCCTGCAGTTCCTCCGGCGTTCCCTTGACGAGGGGGGCGAACTGCCCTGCATCTACCTCGATGAACTTGACCTTCACGGCCTCGCTGCTCTCGGAATAGGCCTGCCACAGCTCCGCCGTGCTTGCCAGAACGCTATCCCGCCGCAGCGTCACCAACGTTGCGACCTCCAGCAGTTGCGTCAGGGCTTGCGTTACCTCGTCCTTCGTATACCCATACTGCGAAAGGAACATATTGTAGGTTTCCTCGCTGAAGCCCTGGCGACCGATCAGACGAGGCGCAAGCTTCAGCAGTTCCATCACTTCCTCAGGCGGAACCTGCACCCCGACCGCCTCTGCCTGGCGAAGCAGAACCACGAAGCGCCAGGCAGCACGGGAGTCAATTCTGTCTTGCTTCTCAAAAAGGAAGCCCCTCACGTCTCTCACCAGGGACATTTCGGCGGCCATGGCGCGCGGGCTGCTGGGAGCCACCTGCAAAAAGGCGAGCGCTTGCGGCTCTAACAGGCCCAAGGCCACGCCGACCCTTAGGGTCAAGCTCGCCTCGCTGAAGTCCACATCGCTGACCGACGCGGCCCCAACGGTGCCCATGGCGTGCTTCTTGCCCCTGACCAACTGCATGAAAGTCCCCATCAGGGTCCAGGAAAGCATGATCATCACCACCAGGCCTGCCAGCAGGTAGCGCCTGTTCCTTCTGAACCATCGCGTGAGCTTCAAATGAACTCCCTCCGTGTCACGTACAGTTTCACCAGGAAGCAAAATGGCAATGATAACCCGAACGTGCGTTCCTTATCAACTTGCCGGAAAGGCGCTCGTTCGGCGCGGAAGCCTCGACCGTGGCCTCCGCCCGCATCCCAAGTCATCTCAGTCGGAAGCGACAGAACCGCCTCTTGCCGACGTTCAGTATCGTGCTATCAGCCAGCTCGACATCGGTGGCAGCGTCTTCAACCGCTCGTAGCGAGGCAGCGTCGCGCCCTAATCGGACACCGCCTTGTTGAACCAAGCGCCGGGCCTCGCTGCTCGATGCCGCCCAGCCGGCCAGTTGGAGCAGTCTGACCACCCAAATCCTGCCGCCCTTCAGTTCGCCCTGAGACACGGTCACCTCGGGCATCTGCTCCGGCAACTCGTGCTTTGAGAAGACCCGCTCGAACTCCTCTCGCGCCTGCCGCGCCCCATCCTCGTCGTGATAGCGCGACACGATGGCCTCGGCCAGCGCCGCTTTGGCCTCCCGCGGATGCGTTCCAGGCGCAAGCAAGACTTCCACTCTTTCGAGCGGCACGTCCGTCGCCAGGATGAAGTATTTGCGCATCAATTCGTCCGGGATGCTCATAGCTTTTCCGTAGATGATCTCCAGCGGCTCTGAAATGCCGATGTAGTTTCCTTTGCTCTTCGACATCTTCTCGCGCCCGTCAAGCCCCTCCAACAGCGGATTCGTCACTGCCACCTGCGGCTCCTGTCCGACCTGGCGCTGAAGTTCCCGTCCCAACAGGATGTTAAAGGTCTGGTCCGTGCCACCCAGCTCCACGTCGCTCTTTACCATCACTGAGTCGTATGCCTGCATCAGCGGGTAGAGCAGTTCGTGCACGCCTATAGGCCGCCCGGCAGCCATTCGTTGGGCAAAGTCGTCGCGCTCCATGCAGCGCGCCACGGTCAGCTTCGCGGCAAGCCTTATGACGTCGCCGAACGTCATCTTGCTGAACCATTCGCCGTTCATCCGCACCTCGGCATGACCCAGGTTCACGATCTTGCCCACCTGGTCGAGGTAGGTTCGGGCGTGCGCCATCACCTCCTCGTGCGTGAGCTGAGGCCGCATGGCGTTCTGCTGGCTCGGGTCCCCGACCATTGCCGTATAGTCGCCGATGATGAGCACCGCATGATGGCCGAGGTCCTGAAACGCCCGCAGCTTATGCAACGGGACCCCATTGCCGATATGGATGTCCGGCGCCGTCGGGTCCAGGCCAAGCTTAACTCGCAACGGCTTCTCTTCCCGCACGGAGCGGCTGAGCTTCTCTATCAGTTCGTTCTCGGGGATGATCTCCGCCGCGCCGCGGCGAATCCTCGCCATCTGCGCTTCGACTTCTCCGATGATTCCCTTCATCTCGCTTACTTTGCTCACTATGGATGGTGGACTTCCTGGGCGAGCCACAGTGTAACGCCCGGCAGGCCGGTTTGCACGGGGAGGCCGCACGCTCACCGAGCCGCCATGGAGCGCAATGCGAGCATCATCAGGCCGTTATAGAGCCCGTGCGCGGCAATCGGTGCCCACAGCGTTCCAGTGCTCTCAAACAGGCCAACGAACATGAGTGACAACACAACCAACTGCGGCACGCCCCACGGATACAAGTGCACCAGGGCGAAAAACGCGCTCACCGCAAGTGCGGCCGGCACCACCCCGAAGCGCGCCCGAAGCGGCAGATAGAGCAACGAGCGGAAGATCATCTCCTCCGTAATGGGCGCTATCACCGCCCCCACTATGAATGCATAGACCACGAGCGCCGCCGAATGTTCCTGCCTTACCAAATCGGCCAGCGGCTGGGCAGGCATGCTCTTACCCAATCGGCTGAGAACTACCAGGAGCACCACCCAGACCATCGCGTAGGCCGCGGTCCCCGCGGCCACAACCTTGAATGACCTGCGAATAGCCGGCCACGACAACGTCCGAAAGCCTATGAGGTCGCTCACCCGACCCCTCTTGCCTGGCCAAAGACCCACCAGCGCCCAGACCAGTGCGATAGTCGCTGCGTCGCTGATCGCCACGGCCGCCAACTGCGGCCCAAGCGCACCAGGTCGTGCGCCCAACAGACCACCCGCGGTCATCTGGAAGAACTGCCAGCATACGACAGTACCCGCCGCCGGCATGACACCCCAGGGCACCCGTTGCGGAACCGTGGTCGTGCCAGGAACGGTCCGCAGCTCCGTGCAGGGCTTGCAGTCTCCTTCGGCCATCCGCTTTCCTCACTTGCAGGTGACCCACACATTGCGCGACCGCGGGCCGTCGAACTCGCAGAAGTAGATGCCCTGCCATATGCCAAGGGCCAGCCGCCCCCCCTCGACTGGCACCGCGCAAGAGCACCCGACGATCGTGGACTTCGCATGTGCGGCGCTGTTTCCTTCGTCGTGGCTGTAGCCGTCCTCAAACGGGATGACCTTGTTCAGTTCCTTCGCCACGTCCCTCATCACGGAGGGATCCGCGTTCTCGTTTATCGTGACGCCCGCCGTGGTGTGAGGCACGAACACGAGGCAGATGCCTTGCCTCACCCCGGTGCGCTCGACCGCTTGCTGGACTTCGGCCGTGATATCTATGAACCCTGTTCGCGCTGTCGTCTTCAGACTGAATGTTTCCATGATGACCTGTTGGGAAGCTTATCCTGGGTTTGCGGGACGCCTCACGACAGCCGGCGCACTGTGGCTGAGCAGCGCCCCACCTATCCTATCCCGAGGAGGCCTCAGAACAAGTGGCGGAGCAGGAGCCCGGCCACACTTCAACACCTCTGCCATGAGCACTGCCACGAAAGACACGCGTGCAGAGACTATGCATCCCATGTCTCGCGGGGCTGCGTCGCGTTCATCTCTGACGAGCCCGGATTGTCACGACACGGGGCCAGCTTCTCTGCACGTCAAGTGCCAGGCGCTGACCCTGCCGGGCCGGAATCCCGTGCGAAGATCATATTCCGGACGGTGCCCTGCGTGAACTCCACCTTGTCGGCGTTAGCCAGGCCAAATCCATGGGATGCGAACGCCCCTCGGATTTGGTCGGCCACCTCGTCGAACATGTAGACTTCGACGAGCGCCGTCTTAAGCCGAGAGTCCGACAGAGTCTGGGGTGCCCCGCGGATGATCTCCGCCTCAATTCCGTCCACGTCTATCTTGATGTGATTTGGGAACGGCAGTCCGAACCGTCCCGTCAAGTCATCAAGCGACAGCCCGACCATCCCCTGCCGGTTCTGGGGTGAGAACGTCCGTTCGCCTTGGGTAACAGGCCGTCCCCATGAGTGCAGCGCGGCGCCCGGCGCGAAGGTCTGCACGTAGAACACGTTCAGCGCCATCTTCTCAGTCACGGCCAGGCAATAGGGTATGACGATGCCCATGAGCCCGTTCAGCACGATGTTCCGGTTCAGCTTGGCGTAGTTCAGGGCCTCCGGTTCGAAGGCCAGGACGGTGCACTTGCCGCGCAACCGTTTGGCAGCATACAGTGAGTACTGGCCTATGTTGGCACCGACGTCGTAGATCACGTCTCCCTGCTGGAAGGAGGCGTCAATCCAGGCGAGGGTGTCCGGCTCCTTGGTGGTGTATGTCCTCACCCTCCACATCTCCCGGTTGCTCGCGTCCTCGCCCTCAACGCGGCTGTCAACGTGCAGCAGCACTGTCTCCCCGCCGACATGACATTCCACGACATCGCCCATAATCAGGCCTCCACGGATTGAACCCATGCACTCTCCAGCGCGGCTATCATACCACTGTCCGCAAGGACGAATCCGCCCCGCGCTGTTGACAATGGCGGGGCGAAGCGGCGAGAATGAACGCTTGGTCATGAAAATGAACGGCCGTTCACAAACCTTCAAGTCTCGCCGGCACGATGCCAATGCCCGGGCGCTGATCGAGGCGGCCGAAGTTGCCATCGCGCGGAAAGGCTACGACCGCGTGACCATGCGCGACATCGCGGCAGAAGCCGGCTGCGTGCCCGGAACCCTGTACCTGTACTTCGGAAACAAGCGGGAAGTAGTCAGGGCGCTCATGGTGCGGCACAGCGGCCTCCTGTTGCCGCTCCTGACGGAAGCGGTCGCCTCCACGTCGGACCCTCTGGAGAAGCTGCGCCTGATCACGCGGCAGTGCGTGGATTACTTCAACCGGAACCGCAGCGTCTTCAGAGCGATCTTCGCCGGCAACCCCGGAAAGCCGGATGAGTTGATGGCCGGCCTGCCGGCGCGCATGCGCAGGAACTGGGAGGCATTCCATCAGTCGGAACTCGAAGCCATCAGGCACGGACAGGCCATAGGCAAGATTCGCCGCGATTTTCCACCCGAAAGCATCTGGAGATTCATGCACGGCGTCTTCGTGGGCTTTCTCGACGAATTGGACGCTTACGAAGCCCTCCCTGGCGAGGAAGAGCAGATGCAGATGCTATGGGGACTGCTGACCAGCGGCATTGGAGGCGCGGAAAATCAGCATGCGAAGCATTAGCTCCTCCGTGCCGTTGGCGACCGAAGTGCTGATCATAAATGAGGACCACATAACGATGAACACAGTGCCCAGAGCCTTAAGGCAGCCCTTCGTGCGAGACACCGCACTTACGCTTGCTTGCGTCTGGTTTCTGGCAATGGGAAGCGGGTCGGCACAAGAGCGCCGGACGCTCAGCCTCCACCCGGCCCAGGGCCTGCGCTCGGCCGATGTCACGGCCACAGGCCGAGCCGTTGCGCAGTACACGACCCGCGTTGGCTCGCGCCTCGCGGCGCCGATTGTCAGCTGGGGCAGCAATGATAAAGGCGACCCTCTGGACGTCGGCATGGATGTCAAGAAGGGCCAGGTGCTCTTCTCGATTGATCAAAGCACCTTCAAGGCCCGCGTGGAGGCCGCGCAGGCAGCCTATGCTTCAGCCAAAGCTGTTTTGGACAACCTCGTTGCGCCCATGCGCAAGGAGCGCCTGGATGTGCTCCAGGCAGTAGTTGCGGAACTGGACGCCCGGGTGAAAGACCGCGAACGCGAGGAAGCGCGCTCCCGCCAGTTGGTGGAAGTTGACCGCGTCCAGCCGATCAAGAAGCTGGAAGAGGTGCAATTGGAACTGGAGCAGGCCCGCAGACAACTGAAAGCTGCGCAGGCACGGCTTGACGAAGCCCTGGCCGGCCCAACGCCGACCGAGATCGCCATTGCGGATGCGCAAGTGAAGGAAGCACAGGCTGTGCTTGATTCGGCGCAACTGGACCTCCGCAACACCGTGATAGTGGCCCCCTTCGACGGTGTCATCACCCGCCGCATGAAGGGCCTCGGCGACTACGTAGCGGGCGCGCCCTTCATCGAGGTGCTGGAGCTGACGACCCTGGAGCGTTTGGAAGCCGAATTGCGTCTCCCAGAGCCCTACCTCCCGCAGGTAGTGGGCGGCGAGACGCGCCTGACTTTGCACAGTCCGCTGATGAAAGTCAACCAGGAACTCGTCGTCACTCGCGTCATTCCGGACATTGATCCTGACCGCGGCACCTTTGTAATCCGCGTCGCCATCCCCGCCCAGCAGCGATCCGGCCTGGTGCCGGGGGCCTTCGTCACTGCAACCCTCAGCCTCGATGGGCGGGATTCCGGTGTCGTGGTGCCCCAGCGCGCAGTCATGAACGACGGCGGGAAGGCCTACGTCATGGTGGCCGACGGTGCCGTCATGCGCCTCCGCACTGTCGAACTCGGGGATCGCCTGACCGAAGGCGTTATCCTTAAATCTGGCGTTCGCGCCGGCGAGCAGGTGCTCGTGGGACCCGCCGAACTGCTGAAGGATGGCGCGCCGCTCCCCGATTACCTGTTGGAGAAGAACGAGTGACCCTTAACCCCCGCATCTCTTCGGCGACCGAGGGCCGCATGCCATGTTGATCTCCAGAGTTGCCATCCGCCGCCCGATCCTCACTGCCATGGCGGTCCTGGCGGTGATCGTTTTCGGGCTGGTCTCCTTCCGTGAACTGGGCGTGGACCTGTTGCCGAAGGTCGAGTTCCCGGTCGTCACCGTCGTAACGGCGCTGCCCGGAGCGGACCCCGAGACCGTCGAGAACCGGGTGACCGACGTGATCGAAGAAGCCGTCAACACCCTTTCCGGCATCAAGAGCTTGCGCTCGACCAGCGCCGACAGCGTCTCCCAGGTCGTGATCGAGTTCGAACTCGAGAAGAAAGTGGACGTCGCCTTCCAGGAGGTACAGGCGCGCGTCAGCGGCATCAAGAATCTCCTGCCAACCGACGTCAAGGAGCCTGTCATTGACAAGCTCGACTTGGACGCGATTCCAATCCTCACCGTCCTCGTCGCCGCCGACAAGCCGCCCCGCGAGCTTTCGCACTTGGCCGACAAGGTCGTAAAGGAGCGCCTTCAGCGCATCCGGGACGTGGGCTCGGTCAAACTCATAGGCAACCGCGACCGCAAGATCTGGCTCTGGCTCGACCCGACCAAGCTCAAGGCCCATGGACTCACGGTGCGGGACTTGCGCCAGGCCCTGGAACGCGAGCACGTCGAAAAGCCCGGGGGCAGAGTTGAAACCGGGCCGATCGAGTTGGCGGCCAAGACCAAGGCAGAGTTCCAGAGCGCCGAAGAGCTGAACCAGCTCATTCTCGTCACGCGCGAAGGCGGCGCCGTCCGCCTGGCCGACGTCGGCTTCGCCGAGGACGGCCTGGAGGAGCAGCGCACCTATGCTCAGAAGGACGCCTCCCCCACCATTGCCCTCGAGGTGCGGCGGCAGTCCGGCACCAACACGGTCGCCGTGGCCCGGGCAGTCAAGGCCGAAGTGGCGCGCCTCAACGAGGAGCTGAAGCCCCAGGGCGTCTCCCTCGCCATCGCCGCGGACACCTCCGTCTGGATCGAAAAGTCAGTCAACGAAGTGCTCCGCCACCTGATCGAGGGTGGTGCGGCCGCCATCCTCATCGTGCTGTTCTTCCTCCTGAACCTCCGCAGCACCTTCATCAGCGGCCTGGTCCTGCCTACGTCGGTCATAGCCACTTTCATGATGATGGCCGCCATGGGGTTCACCATCAACGTCGTCACCCTGATGGCGCTTTCCCTCGCCATCGGCCTGCTGATTGACGATGCCATAGTGGTCCAGGAAAACATCATGCGCCACGTGCAGTCGGGCAAGCCCTCCGCCGTCGCCGCAGAGTTCGCGACGGGCGAAATCGGCCTGGCCGTTCTGGCATGCACGCTCTCCGTCGTCTCAGTCTTCGTGCCCACCGCCTTCACTCGCGGCATGGCTGGCCGCTTCTTCTTCCCGTTCGGCATAACCATCGCTTTCGCGGTGCTCCTCTCGATGCTCATCTCATTCACTCTCGACCCGATGCTCAGCTCGCGTCTGCTGCGCAAGCGCGAAGGGCTCAACCCCTTCTTCCAGCTTCTGGAGAATGCCTTCAAGGCCGTTGAGCGCGTCTACGGGAAGCTGTTGGAGTTCTGTCTGGCTCACCGCTGGACCGTCGTGTTCGCGGCGGCTGCCGCTTTCGCCGTCAGCATCTTTTTCGCCCAACGAGCCCTCCACACCGAATTCGAACCCGTCGAGGACCAAAGCGAGTTCAACATCACTGTGCGCGCGCCTCTGGGCGCCTCGCTGGGCGTTACCCGTGGGATACTGGAACAGGTGCGCGCGCGCGTGGCCGGCGAGATGAAGGACGAGCTTGATTACACCTTCTACAAGATCGGCGCCACCGAGCTTCAAAAAGTCAACGAAGGCGAAATGTACGTTAAGCTCAAGGAGCCGGAAGTCCGCCGCCGCGACCAGCAGGCCCTGATGGAAGTAGCGCGCAAGGCGCTCGCTCACATCCCGGGGGCCCAGATATCGGTCCAGCTCGTGAACCACATGGGTGGTGGCGGCTTCCGCACGGAGCAGGTCCAGTTCGCGTTGCGAGGGCCGGATTTTGCCGTCCTCAACAAAATGGCGTCCTACTATGCAAAGCGCATGAAGGAGCGCAGCTATTACGTAGACCTGGACACCACGTTCGAGGCCGGCAAGCCGGAACTCGACGTGCTGATCCAGCGCGAACGCGCCGCAGACCTGGGCGTTGCGCCTGCTGACGTCGCCGAGACTGTGCGCGCAGCCATCGGCGGCCTGGACATAGGCAAGTTCAAGGCCGGCGGCGATCGCTACGACATCGCCGTCCGCTTCCTGGAGAGTTTCCGCAACCAGCCCGGCGTCCTCGACGACCTGTGGGTGCCGACCTCCCACGGCGTCCCCGTGGAACTGCGCAACGTGGCTCAGGTCGTCCACACCGCCATCCCGGTCGAGATTCAGCGCTATAACCGCCAGCGCGAGGTCACCGTTCTGGCCAACCTTGAGCAAGGCAAAGTCCTCGGCGACGCCGTCAAGGAAATAGACGCCTGGAGCCGCGACCTAAAGGTCCCGCCGGGCTATACCACCGGCTGGTCCGGCATGATCGAGCTGATGCAGGAAACCTTCCGGAACCTCGGCTTCACCATGCTCCTCTCCGTCATCGTCATCTACATGGTGCTCGCGGCGCAGTTCGAGTCGGTGATCCACCCCTTCACCATCATGCTTACGCTGCCGCTGGCATTCATCGGTGCCCTCGTGGCGCTCCTCGCCTTCCAGATGACGCTGACCATGTTCACGATGATCGCCTTCATCTTCCTGCTTGGTCTGGTCACTAAGAACGCCATCCTGCTGATAGACTACACCAACACGCTGCGTGCGCGTGACGGGCTTCCGCGTGACCAGGCCCTGAAGAGGGCCGGCCCCGTGCGACTGCGCCCAATCCTCATGACGACCATGGCCATGATCGCCGGCATGCTCCCCGTCGCTCTCGGCACCAGCGCCATGCGCAAGCCAATGGCCATCGCAGTAATCGGCGGCCTGATCAGCTCCACGTTCCTGACGCTGCTCCTCGTCCCCTCCGTTTACTCCCTGTTGGATCCGGTGTCGGAGTGGATGAGGCGCCGCTTCCTGGAGCGCAAGCGGGGGACTGCCACAGCCGCCGAGACGCCTGATAGCCCGTCATTGACCTCCTGACGCCCGGCTGAACAATCGGTTTCGCCGGGCAGCGGCAGAGTGCCGTCGTCGGGGGCCGTCATTTCCGCGGGCGGGCGCTGCGCTGTCGCGCAAGCAGGCGACCGATGAGCGGGGATTCGCCGGCGCGTCGGGGCGTCCAGTTCAGGCTGAGCTTGATCGGGGGCCTCACAATGCGAACGAAGTATATCGTCTGGGTTGCGTTGTTCGTCCTCGCGGCCGGCCTCACGCTGACTGCGAAGTATCTTCCCTATCTCCCCGGCGACATCGCTCTTACGAGGCTGGTGCAGTCCGCCTTGCCGGAGTCCAGGGGATGGGCACGCTGGCTGTCGGCTACCGCCGAAGTGCCGTGGGTGCTGGTCCTCATCGCGATCGTTTTCATCCTGTCCCAGGCCATGGCCGGGTGGCGCGCAGCCCTTCTTTCACTGGCCGCCTTCGCCGGAATGTGGCTTCTCGGGCGGTGGTTAGGGCCGGTGATCGCCCGGCCGCGGCCCTCTCCCAGGCTGGTTCAGGTTTCCGGCTCCTTTGCCGGCTCGGCCTTTCCCTCGCTGTTCGCACTGCGCTATGCTGCCACACTGGGGTACGTCGCCGTTCTGGCAGTGGCACGGACTTCGGGCGCCATTCGGTGGACCATCGTGATAGTCTGCGCCTGCCTCATGCTTGCCGGATTCGTGGCCCGGCTCGCGCTGGGCGCTCACTGGCCGAGTGACATCGGCGCGTCGTACCTCCTCGGATTGCTGTGGGCCGCCTTGCTCGTGCGCGCCACACGGCGAACCGGGACGTAATCCTTTCACCTCAGGGGCCACCTCGGGCATATGGGGAACAAAGAGCCGGCCCCGCAGTCCGGGGGGCCGAGCGCATCGCCGTCGCGCAGACTCGCCGAAGTGGCGAGGCTGTTTCTGCGCCTCGGCGTGACCGCATTCGGTGGTCCGGCCGCGCACATCGGCATCATGCACGATGAAGTCGTGGTCCGGCGGCGATGGCTGAATGACCAGGAGTTCCTCGACCTGGTGGGCGCGACGAACCTGATCCCCGGCCCCAATTCCACAGAGATGGCCATCCACATCGGCTTCCGCAGGGCCGGCTGGCGCGGCCTGATCACCGGCGGGGCATGCTTCATCGTCCCGGCGGCGCTCATGGTGCTTGGGCTGGCTTGGGCCTACGTCCGCTTCGGCTCCACGCCGCAGGCTGGCTGGCTGCTATATGGCATAAAGCCCGCAGTGATGGCCGTCATCATCCAGGCGCTCTGGAACCTGGGCCGAAAAGCTGTCAAGGGGCCTCTCACCGCAGGGATCGGGATCGGCGTCATCGCGTTGTATTTCCTCGGCGTCAACGAAATCGCGCTTCTTTTCGGCGGCGGCCTGGCGGTCATGCTTGCAGCGAACTGGCGCCGCCTCCGTGGCGGGGCTTCGGCTGCGGTGCTGGTTCCAGTCGGCGCTGCCGGCGCGGCGCTGCATGCATCAGTGCCGTTCAGCCTTCACTACCTGTTCCTGACCTTCCTCAAAATAGGATCGGTCCTGTACGGGAGCGGCTACGTTCTGCTTGCGTTTCTGCGCGCTGACCTCGTCCAGCGGTTTGGCTGGCTGACGGATCAGCAACTGGTGGACGCGGTTGCCATTGGGCAGGTGACGCCCGGCCCACTGCTGACCACGGCGACGTTCGTCGGCTACGTGCTTGGCGGCGTGCCGGGTGCGGTTCTGGCCACTCTCGGCATTTTTCTGCCCTCGTTCGTGTTCGTCGCCATCTCCAGCCCGTTCATCCCGCGCATGCGCCAGTCGGCATACGTCAGTGGGTTGCTGGACGGAGTAAACGTCGCCTCTCTTGGCCTTATGGCCGCCGTCACCTACCAGTTGGGCAGGGCTGCGCTGATCGACCTTCCCACGGTCGTAATCGCCCTGATCGCCCTCCTGCTGCTCATTCGGTTCAAAGTCAACTCGACCTATCTCATCGCGGGCGGCGCTTTGGCCGGGCTGCTCAGCGCAGTCTGGCAGTGAGGCCTCCTAACACCCCTCAATGGACGGCGGCCGGCGCCAGGCACGATCCGAAGGGACCGGCGGCCAACTCCACGCCTTCGCGCCCGCGGGTCACTACGTATGTAGCTCTTAAGCCCCTGCTGCCCGTCCACGCCGTCTCATGTGCTGCCCTGGATCTCAAGATGCGTCGTAAGCCGGATCGGATGCACCAGGCAATACACCCCGGGGCAGCGGTCGCGGGCGAGTTGCGCGATTGCCTCCAGTCTCTCACGCGATGCATCCGCAGCCACACTCAACGTCACATCCACGCCCTCCACAACCGGGGCGGAGGAAAGGCCCAGCGACCTTGACAGGTTGACGACGTTCTCCACTGCGACCTTCAAACTGTGTAGCTTCAGGCCCTCTGTCGTCGCAATCGAGACGAACGTGGCCGCATAGCAGGCCGCCAGACCATAGAGGCAGTACTGGATCGGGTCCGGAGCCAGCCCATGGCCGCCCATGAAGGGAGCAAAGTCCGACTCTAAGACGCATTCCCCTGCCTGGAAGGCGACACTTGCCTTGAACTGGGTTTCGCCCTCGGTGAAGACCCACTCTCCCTCGACTCTCTTTGTCTTCCTGGCCGCGCTCGCATCCTGCCGCGCCTGCGCGAGAAAAGCGGATGCGGCCTCAGTGTTGAAATTGTTAAGTCCCATCGTCTCTGCTCCGCTATTGAAGTCAGCTACTTTTTAGTCCGAACCTCCGAGGCAATGGCAATAATCGCCCTGACGGCCTCCTCACAAATCCGAAGAGCGAGTTCGCGGCCCCCCCGACCGCCCTTATCGAAATCATTCGCCTGTGTGGCCATCCGGTTGGTCACGTGCGAGAGACACACCACTTTGCGTTTGCGCGCTGCGGCAAGGGCCAGAAGCGCCGCGGCTTCCATTTCCACCGCGGCAACTCCGCGCCGGCGGCAGTCGGCGATGCGCCCCTGTGTCTCTCGGAACGGCGCATCAGTTGTCCAGGTTGTCCCCCTCTTCACGGGGATTCCCGCGCGGGCGAGCTGCGCCTGAACCCTATCCAGCACGTCTCGGTCTGCCTCGACGAAGGGCGCCGGGGACGAGTAGTGATAACTTGTACCCTCATCACGGAGTGCTCTCTCTATGAGCAGGAAAAAGGGAGGCTGTAAGTCCACAGCCACGAGCCCGGCCGAGCCGATGCTCACGAGCGCACGGCAACCCGAAGCGAACAGCTCCTCCGCGACCAGGACTGCGAACGGCGCCCCGATAATGCCGCCGATGATGCCGAATTCGTCCGCGCCGTTTTTGCAGCGATAAAGCCGCGTATGAAAACAAGGCCACGATACGTCAGGCTTTGCGCGGCCGATCGTCAGAACGTGCTCCACTATCTCACCGTCGAAGTCCAACAGGCACGCAGCCGGCACTTTGCAGGGCGCCAGGCCCTTCTGCCGCCGCGCAGACTCGATCAGGTTCTCCGGCAGGAACACGCTCGGTTCAGTTGGATCGTGATCCAGAATCGGCACCAATGGGCGCTCAAGCATGCCGGTCGTTCTCCATGTTAGTTTCCTCCTGGTCTCCCACCGCCGCAACGTACCCAGCGCCCAGCCGACGGCCGTTTGCACAATCAGGGACGCTTACATCCGACCTCTTGCCAACCGGAAAAATAATTGGACAAAAGGCATCTTCTTTGTGTATGTTAGCCTTGGTGCATATGTCTGTCAACTATGGAGCCGGCCCGGAGCCCGCCTGAAGCGTTAGAATGGTCTTAGGGGTTGTGGGGATCATCATGGTCATCTCCGCTTGCTTTCAATATGGGGTGTCTGAGGTAACCCATTGCCCACGTTCGCCGGCCGTGGCACACGCGAGCCGCCTTCCAACCGAAGTGGTAATTGTCCGATAGTCAATGCGAAGTCATAGTGTGTCTCCGAGGGAGAATGGTTCCATGCCCGAGATCAATGAGCGCATGAAGGTGGCTGAAATCATCCGTCGCTGGCCGGCCACGCGTGAGGTGTTTTGCGCTAGGGGGTGCCCGGACATGAGTGGCGGCTTTTTTGGATTCATGGCGCAACTGATGAGTATCAAGAATGCGGCGCGTATCCATAGAATTCCCCTGGAGCCACTCCTCGACGACCTGAACCGGGCCGCGCAATCACCATCAGAAGCCCCGGCGCCATGAAGACGCGACGCTCTGCCCTTCCAGCCCATAGCCGCGTGGTCGTCAAGGAGTACGGCCGTCTTGCGGCGCAGTACGACACCAGGTGGCCGTTCTACATCGAGGCCACGACCCGCGAGACGATGAGCCGCCTGGACATCGGCCCCGCGGAGCGCATTCTCGACGTCGGCTGCGGGACTGGCGTTCTGCTTCACCGCCTCGCGCTCACTTACCCGCAAGCCCGGCTGTTTGGCACGGATCCCGTGCCCGAAATGCTGGCCGTTGCCCGCCGACGGTTGCCTCCCAGTGTGGAGTTGCGGGAGGGCTGGGCCGAGCGCCTTCCTTTCGACAACGATCAGTTCGACTTCGTCGTCTCATGCAATGCCTTCCACTATTTCCGCCAGCCCGACGTAGCCCTCGCGGAGTTTGGGCGGGTCCTTCGTGCCGGGGGACGGCTGACCATCACGGACTGGTGCGACGACTATTTGGCGTGCCGCCTCTGCGACCTGTACCTCAGGCTTTGCGGTCGCGCGCATTTCAGGACCTATGGCAGACGCGAATGCATTCGCCTGCTTCAGGAGGCGGGCTTCATTGGAATAAGAGTGGACCGTTATAAGATCAACTGGTGGTGGGGCCTGATGACGGCCCGGGCAGCAAAACCGGACGATCGAAAGTAGCTATTCCCTCGCCCGTCCGCAATCCGCAATTTCCTGGTCCCCTGCCGTTATCTATTCCGCACTCGCCCATCCGCAACGCACAATCCCCAATCTGCACCCCCGGCTCTGCCCTATTCTGTCGAACGCAGTTCGACCAACTGTCGCCATCGGCGACAGCCCGCCGTGGTGTAGACGGTGAGCGTGCCGGGGGAAGCCGAGTCGCACAGACGCCCGTTCATCATGCCGACCTCAGCAATAGGGGCTTGCAGATGCCCTTCCAGTTTCCAGGGCACGTCGCGCGGGTCGTAGACATATTTGCGAAATAGGACCCTGTCGTCTCCATCTCCCAAGCGCACGGAGAGAGGCTCCTCCGAGTCGCCACGGTTCACGACAGCAACCGACCATGTCCCCGGGCCGTCGTGTTGCACGGCTGCCGCCCGCACCAGCGGGTCGCTGCTCTCTACCGAGAACGCCCTCGCGGGCCCTCGGAAGAACTTGCTCAGAAGGCCGTAGGCGTAGTAATGCGCGCGTGTGCGGCATTCGCCTTCCCACTCGAACGTGCCCCAACGATTGACATAGCCGGAGCTGACCTTGTTCGGGTAGTCAGTAAAGGTCCAGTAGGCCAGCGCACAAACGCCGACATTCAGCGACGCGATGACTGCCTCCGCCAACTGGATCCCGACCAACGGCTCGTTGTCCGTGCCGAAGTGCACGCAAACGTCCATCTTGCACCCGTCAATCACGCGGCCGTCCTGCGCGCAGCCGAACTCACCGAGGATGAGACGCTTGCCCCGGCGCGTCGCAACTGACACCGCCCAGCGCAGCTTCTCCAGGAACCAGGGGTAGAAGGACGAGTCCCGGGGTCCGTGCTCGTTGAAGTAATGGTGGCCGCCGTAGATGCCGGTGATCTCGTCCATGTTCTCGGCCGCCCACTCGATTGTCGGCCAATACTCGACGGGCGACGCGTCGGTAGCCAGCAGTTCCACATCCAGTTTTCGCGCCCGCAGCTCGTCCCAGATTGCCTGATGGTAAGCACGGAAGCGCGGCAGGTCGCCGACCATGCCGGCCCACTTCCCCATGCTCAGCTCGTTCGTCATGCAGTAGTAGCGCAGGTTCGTCGCGCCCCGTTCACGGACCAGGTGCTCCAGTTGATCAACGATCCGGCGCGCATACGCATTCATGCCCGGGCCCGGCTCGAGGTCCTCCGGGTCCCAGGTGACCAGATATGCCTCCGTGCCGGTCTCCTTCATCCGCACCAGCAGGTCGCCAAGCGCGTGGAGCCCCTCCTGGCCGTCCCTTAGCAGTTGGCCCACGCGAGCGAAGGACGGGTCCAACTCCCGCCAGCGTTCCCACAGCAGCGCCTCGTGCCCGGGCGTGGAATGGTGCTGGTGAAACGACACGTGGTAGCCTACCCCGGCGAACTGCGGCTGGATGACGCGGTCCGTCCGGACGAGAATTTCGGCCATGACAAGGTCCTCCTTGTCGCTGTATCATACGCCATCTTGACCGCGACGTACCGCGACACACCGCAAGGCTGGAGGAGAACGCGGTCCGGAGGAAGGGCGGCGGTCTACAGCGTGAGTATCGCTGCGGCCTGCTGGTGAGTCCAGAAGGTAGGACCTTGGCAAACAGACTACCTGTTCAGCCGTTGTGCAACAAACTTTCTGTAAATGCTGTTTGCGTTGTTGTCGTGGCAACTATCTGAATCGGAGGGAGCCCGTGGGCTGACTGGAGATTCAGGTGGTTGCCAGTGCCGCTTCTCCTCCTCCCTGCTTCATCCCGAAATACGCCGCCGGCTCCAAACCCCACGCGTCGGCTGACTTCGTGCTAAGAGACCTGTCAACAGGTGAGGTGGAAAAGGGCTGCCTTGCGCCCTTCAGCGCGGTTGTACTTCTCGGCGGCCTGCGCGCTGACGGCGATTCGCACGGTGATCCCACGCTCCCGCAGGAAACCCCTGGCCTCGTCCGTGAGCCTGGCCTGGCCGTCTTCGCCGGAGCCGATGACCAGCACGTCCGGCCGCCCCTCGCACACCTTGCTGAGTTCCTCCGGGCCGATCTTGTGGGAGGTGCCGTAGACTTCCTTGGCCAGCGCCTTCTTGCGCTTCTTCACCTTTCCGTCGACGAGGATGTAGACGTCGCGCCTGTAGACCTCACCGCCGACCGTCAGCCGGCCGAACTGGTAGTCGGACACGGCCGGGTATTCCGTCGCCTTTTCGGCCTCCGGTCCGCTCCCGACCGCTGCCTGCGCGAGCGCAACGGCGCCCAGCACGACCGCGTCATCCCCCAACTCCGAACGAACCACGCGCGCACTTTCGCGCCCGGCCGTGAGAGAGTCCGAGTCCATCACCTCCTCCACGACGGGCATTACGAAGCTCCCGCAAGCCTCCATGACGCCGCCCCCCAGCACGATGACTTCGGGGTCCAGCAGATGTCGCACCGACAGGCACGCAAAGCCCAGGAATCGGGCGGCGCGGCGCATGACGGCGGAGACAAGTTCATCCTCGGCATCGAGGGCACGCTGCAGGGCCTTGCTCCGAATGGATGACAGGTCGCCCCCCAACAGGTCAGTCAGGATTGTCTTACGTCCGGCCGCGACGGCGTCGCGGATGTCGCGCTCAATGGCCGAGCGGCTGGCCAGGGCCTCGAGGCAGCCCTTGTTCCCGCAGCCGCACAGCGGCCCGTCTACTTCCATCACCATATGGCCGATCTCTCCGGCGGCGTGCCGGGCACCGCGCACGAGCTGTCCGTCGCAGATAAGACCGCCCCCTATGCCGGTGCCCACGAAGATGCCGACTGCGCTGTCCGCCTTGCGAGCGGCGCCAAGCCACTGTTCGCCGAGCGTGCCCAGGTTCACGTCGTTGTCCAGCACGACCGGTATGCCGAACTTTTTCGCCAGGGGGGGCACAACCTTCAGCCCGGTCAGGTTCATGTTGGGCGTCACTATCACCCGGCCCTGTTCCGGGTCGACAAGTCCTGGAATGCCCAGCCCGATCGCCTGCACCTGCGGAGCTTCAGCTTCGGCCTGGGCGAGCAGCTTTGCCACTGCCCCGACGATCATGTCCAGCGTGTGCCGCGGCGTCCCGGTCCTGGGCGTCCGCGCGCGGTGCCGGGCAACGATGGCGCCCGAGGGCTCCACCAGCGCGCACGTGATGTTCGTGCCGCCGACATCCACCCCAACGTAACGGGCCGCTTTTGCGCTCGACATCACGGCCTCCTTCCCGCGCTCGGGGCGCTTTCGGGCACGGCGCGCAGGGCCGCCCGGCTTCCGATTCCTCTGCTTGCATTGTAGCCCTGCCGGTGTTAGAAACAAGTGAGCATCCAACGAAGTGGCGCGTCCAGAGGCCACAAGGGGGGCTCGGTTGAGCTTTCGTGTGGATGTTTGTCTGCGTCACCGGCAGGTCGGAAGGAGGGCGAAGATGGAGTTGCGGCGCAGGTTGATGGTCAAGCCTGGCGCTAAGGTAGCCCTGTCCAGGTACGATCCGCGGAATACGTGCGGCTTGAAGAGCAAGGCGGCGGCACAGAAAGAGGTCCGCACAAACGCCTCCCGCCTGGCGGACCTTCAGTACCTGCTATACGCGGAGAGCAAACGGGCGCTGCTGATCGTGCTGCAGGGCATGGACGCTGCCGGCAAGGACGGCACAATCCGGCACGTGATGGGCGCCCTGAACCCCCAGGGCTGTGCGGTGACGCCCTTCAAGGTCCCGTCGGCGGAAGAGTACGCCCATGACTTCCTCTGGCGCATCCACAAGGCCGTGCCCAGGCGGGGCGAGATCGGCATCTTCAACAGGTCCCATTACGAGGACGTGCTGGCTGCCCGGGTGCGCAAAGCTGTGCCGCGCTCAGCCTGGTGCAGGCGGTATGAGCAGATAAACAGCTTCGAGAAGATGCTGGTCGAGAACGACGTCGTCATCCTGAAGTTCTTCCTACACATCAGCGAAGGCGAGCAGAAGGCCCGCCTGGAGCGGCGTCTGCGCGACCCGAAGCGGATGTGGAAGGCGTCGCCGGCCGACTTCGAAGAGCGCAGGCTGTGGGCCGACTATGTGAAGGCGTACGAGGAGGCGCTCGGGCGCTGCAGCACGGAGCATGCGCCCTGGCACATTATCCCGGCCGACCACAAATGGTTCCGCAACCTGGCCGTCTCCTCGATTATGCGTGAGGCATTGGAGGGGTTGCACATGGAGTTCCCCGCCCCGACGTTTGATCCCTCGACGGTGTCTATCGAATAGCGTCCGGTCGCGACGGATGGGGCGGGCAGGCGGAGGGGCTAAGACAGTCCTGACGTCCGAGCACGGGCAGCAGCAAAAGAACGAGTGCCCAGACGCAGAGCGGAGGGGTTAACGTAACCCTGACGTCGGGGGTGTAGGAATTTGCCCGTGCCGCCCGTCTCTGCACCCCGCCGGATAGGAGCGAAGGCGTGCGGGACGGACGGCGGCCAAGAGGGAGTCACAAGCATGGCGGACGATCGGCGGGAACAGCCCGGCATGCCGGAGCCCGTGGCCGTCATTGATATCGGCTCCAATTCCCTGCGCATGGTGGTCGCGCAGGTCCACCCCGACGGCCGCACCGAAGTTCTTGAACAGATGGCCCGGTCCGTGCGCCTGGGGCATGACTCCTTCCTGACAGGGCGGCTCAGCCAGGAGGCCATGAGCGCAGCCCTGACCGTTCTCAGGGATTACCGGCGCGTGCTGGACACGTACGGCGTCAAGAACGTGCGCGCGGTCGCCACCTCCGCGCTGCGAGAAGCGGCGAACACGGATGCACTGCTCGACCGGATCGCCCGCACCGTGGACCTGGACGTGGACGTGCTGGAGCCGGCTGAGCAGAGCATGTTGATCATCTCGGCCGTGCGCAACGACATCGCCGAAGTGGCGGACCTGAAGCGGAGGCACGTCCTGGTGGCCGAGGTGGGAGGCGGCAGCACTCTCCTGACGGTCCTGCGCAGCGGCGAGATCGCAGGCTCCCAGAGCTACACCCTCGGCTCCATCCGGATGCAGGAGAGCCTGGCCACCTCGCAGGAACCGCAAGCCCGGGTCGCGGAGCTGCTGCGGCACTACATCGCCGGCACGGTTGACCAGGCGCGCAAGGCACTTCGTCTGCGCGCCATTCGAACCGTTGTAGCCATCGGCGGCGACGCGCGGTTCGCAGCGGCGCAGGTGGGGGAAGCGGTGGGCAGCGGCGGTCTGCGAGCGGTGGAGTCAGCGCGTCTCGACAAACTGGTTGACCGATGCGCGGCGCTGGCTCCGCAGGAGTTGAGCCGCGCCTACGGCGTGTCGTTCGCGGACGCGGAGACCCTTCTGCCGGCCCTGCTCGTCTACCAGGCGCTGTTGCACGCCACGCGTGCGGACAGGATGGTCGTCTCGCAGGTCTCGATGCGAGACGGCCTGCTGGCGGACCTTCCACGCTACGTGGCGGGGCGGGAGGATCCCGCCATGACCCAGAACATACTCGTGGCCGCCAAGGCGCTGGCCGCCAGGTACCAATGCGACCTGGGCCATGCCGACCACGTCGCGCAACTGGCGGTGCGGCTGTTCGACGAACTGCAGTCCGAGCACCGGCTGCCGCCGCGCAACCGACTTCTTCTGCAAGTAGCCGCGCTGCTGCACGAAGTGGGCGGGTTCGTGAATAGCCGCGCCCACCACAGGCACAGCTACTACCTGATTTCCAACTCCGAGGTGTTCGGCCTCCAGAGAAAGGACCTGAGCATAGTTGCTCACGTGGCGCGCTACCATCGCCGCGGCGTGCCAGCCTCCTCGCACCTGGAGTACACCGCGCTGCCGCGTGACCAGCGGATGGTCGTCAACAAGCTGGCGGCCCTCCTTCGGGTTGCGGACGCGCTGGACAACGGACACTCGGGGCGTCTGTGCGACGCGGGCCTTGAGCGCCGCGGCCAGGAACTCGTTGTTTACGCCAGGGACATCCCAGATCTGGCCCTCGAGCGCCGTGCCCTGGCGGACAAGAGCGACCTGTTTGAGGACGTTTACGGCTTCAAGGTGCGCCTTGAGCCGAGCCTATCATCGTGATCCCGTTCAATGCTCGGGGCGCACGGGCCGCTTCCCGGCGGATGAGGGACCGGACATGGCAGAGCTGAACTCGCCTGAACTCTATATCAACCGCGAACTCAGTTGGCTGGAGTTCAACGACCGCGTCCTGCGCCAGGGCTGCGCCCCCGAGGTGCCGCTGCTGGAGAGGCTCAAGTTCCTGGCCATCGTCTGCTCGAACCTGGACGAGTTCTTCATGATCCGTGTGGCTGGCCTCAAGCAGCAGTTATCGGCCAAGATGGGCGTCCGCGACATGTCTGGGCTGACGGCGGAAGAGCAACTGGAGCTGATCAGCCGGCGGGTCCATCGCATGGCCTCTGAGCACGCGGAGGCCGTGCGCGACTGTTTCGGGAAGCTGGCCGAACACGACTTGCGCCTGCTGGGGCTGCATGAGCTGCAGCCGCAGCAGCAGCAATTTGCGGAGGCGTTCTTCAAGGCGGAAGTGCTGCCTCTGCTGACGCCGCTGGCCGTGGAAAAACTGCACCCATTCCCCGCCCTGCCCGGCCTGAGCCTTCACCTGGCGGTGGCTCTAAAGACGGCGGGCGAGCCGCAATCGAATCCGAGCATCGTCATTGTGCCTGTGCCCGCCAGCCTGCCCCCAGTGATCTCCTTGCCCTCCGAGAAGGGGCTGAGCCTGCTGAGGCTGGATGACCTGATCGGCCGAAATGTGGGAAGCCTCTTCCAGGACCACCAGGTCGAGGCCGTGGTCGCGTTCCGGGTGACCCGGGACGCAGACGTGGGCGTCGAGGCGGACGAGGCAGACGACCTGCTGCCGGCCGTGGAAGACGCGGTGCGCCGGCGCCGGCGCCGGGCCGTCGTGCGCCTCCAACTGTCGGCCGCTCCGGACCCGCGTCTGCGCGACTGGCTCGTGCATTGGGCCCAGGTTGACCAGCAGAATGTGTACGAGACGGACGGCATTTTGGATTGCAGCACGCTGATGGACGTCGCCGCCAGATCGGGCTTTGACCACTTGAAGGATCCTCCCTGGCCTCCGCAGCCGCCGGCTGACCTGATCGGCTCCGAGGACATCTGGAGCACGCTGCAGCAGCATGACGTGCTTCTGTTGCACCCGTACGAATCGTTCGAGCCGGTCATTTCCTTGCTGGACTCTGCCGCTGACGACCCGTCAGTGCTGGCCATCAAGCAGACGCTTTACCGCACCAGCGGCGACTCGCCCATCATCGGGGCCTTGGCCCGGGCAGCGGAGCGGGGCAAGCAGGTGGTAGTGCTCGTGGAGTTGATGGCTCGGTTCGACGAGGCGCGCAACGTGGGTTGGGCCCGCCGACTTCAGGACGCCGGCTGTCACGTCATCTATGGCATCGCAGGTTACAAGACGCATGCCAAGGCGCTGCTGATTATCCGCCGTGAGGCCCGGGGCATCCGGCGGTACGTCCACCTGTCCACAGGCAATTACAACGACCACACGGCCAGGCTCTACGCTGACATCGGGCTCATGACAGCAGACAACGATTTCGCGCTGGACACGGCGGCGTTCTTCAACCTGCTGACTGGCTATTCGCAACAGGTTGGCTGGCGCCACCTGGTCATGTCGCCGACCGGGCTCCGGCAGCGCATAGTGGAGCTGATCGACAGGGAGCGGGCTGTCTCGACGCTCGACCAGCCGGGACTGATCATGGCCAAACTCAACTCACTCCAGGACCAGGATGTGATCCAGGCGCTCTACCGGGCGGGGTCTGCGGGGGTCAAGGTGCTGCTGAACGTGCGGGGCGTCTGCTGCCTGCGCCCGGGCGTGCCTGGCGCGTCGGAAGGCATCCAGGTCACCTCCATCGTGGACCGCTATCTGGAGCATGCGCGGCTCTTCTACTTCCGCAATGGCGGGCATGAGGAGGCATACCTTTCCAGCGCTGACTGGATGAAGCGTAATCTTGACGGACGTCTCGAACTGCTCTTTCCGGTCACCGACGGCCTGCTGCGCGGCCGGCTGAAGGCCGTCCTGGCGACATGTTTTGCGGACAACATGAAGGCGTGGCGGCTGAAGTCGGACGGAACGTACGTGCGGGTGGCCGACAAGGGCCCGCCCGTGCGGGCGCAAGAGGAACTCTACCGCGCGACATGTGAGGCTGTCCAGGCAGGGGCGGGCGCGCCGTCCCAGTTCCGCCCGCTCACGCGGCCACAGGCGCCTTATGACCGATAGGAAAACCCGGAACCCATGGAACTGTACATCGTACGGCACGGCGTAGCGGAGCCACGGGGCCGCAAGGAGGACGCGATGCGCGCCCTGACCGCGCACGGGCGTCGCGCAACCCGTCAGGCCGCCCGCGGCCTGCTGGCGGTCGGCTGCCGGCCGGACCAGGTGCTCACAAGCCCGCTGCGGCGAGCCGCCGAGACGGCCCGCATACTCGCTGAGATCCTATGTCCCGAAGTGGAGCCCCAGCCTCGGGATAGCCTGGGTCCGGGGAGCGATCCGGCGGAAGTCGGGCGCGAACTCGGCAGGGGTTCAACCGGCGCTGTGATGCTCGTCGGGCACATGCCGGCACTCGCCGGTCTGGCCGGCTGGTTCCTGCGCGCGCGCGGGCGAGTGGAGATGGAGTTCAAGAAAGCGGGCGCCTGCTGCATCGGTTTCGACGGCGCGCCCGGGAAAGGCGCCGGCACTTTGCTCTGGCTTCTTCAGCCCAAACACCTGCGTATGCTGGCCGACGCGCCGGCGGATCGCCATGGCGACAACGACGACTGACATCGTCGAGCGGCAATTTTGGGCCGCGACGGCTCTGCTGCCGGCGGACCTGGAGCCCGCCCTTCGGGCAGTGTGTCCGGGACTGCAAACCATAGCAGCCGCGCAACGCCGCGACGCCTACCTGGACTCTGAGGACTGGTGGTTCCACACGGCCGGGGCCGCGCTCCGCGCCACCTTCCGCGATGGCCGCGGGAGCCTTGCGCTCGAACTCCTGGCCCCCTGCGAGCTCGCGTTCCCCAACCTCCATCCGACAAGAGAAGCCCTCCCGGCTGCTCCGCCGGCCCTCGCCGGCTCCCTGCCCGGCAGCGAGATTGCTGCCTGGCTCGCTCCCCTGATGGGCGGGCGCACCGTGTCAGAGAAGCTCGTGCTCGCGGGCCAAGAACGGTCTTGCAGGATCCCCACACGCCAGGGCGCCGCCGTTGAGGTCGGCCTTTCGGCGCTCCAGGTTGCAGGAAGCCCTGGCGCCGCGGGCGTGCTCGTCGTAGAAGTGCGCGCCCCGGTCGAAGCGGGCGCCGAGACTGACCGGTTCGTCAAGTCTCTGGCTTCGGCGGTCGCCATCGAGATTGCCGAGGGGCCCGCTTTCCCGCAGGCCCTTCTGGCCGCCGGCATCGCCATGCCGGCCCTGACGGAGGGCCGGGACCTCATCCTCCAGCCTGCCGACCGCGTTGTTGACGCCGCCCACCGCGTGCTGCGCCGACACTTCGGCCGGCTGCTGTGGAACGAGCCGGGCGCCCGCCTCGGGCTCGACCCGGAGCGCCTTCACGACATGCGCGTGTCGGCCCGGCGGATGCGGTCCTCGCTCAGGGCCTTCCAGGATGCCCTCTCTCCGCGCCGTCACGATTCGCTGCGCCGCGACCTGCAATGGGTTGCGCAGGCCCTGGGTGCCGTGCGCGACCTGGAAGTCCACATGGCCCACCTGCGCCAGGAATCGGGCCGCCTGGGAGCGGAGGCGCAGGCCGGCGTGAGCTGGTACCTCGATCACCTGGCGACCCGCAGGGAGAGGGCCCGCAAGGCCTTGCTTCAGAAGCTCGACACGCGCAAGTACGCTGCGTTCGTGGACCGGTGCCGCCGTTTCCTTGACGACGGGCCTCCCGCTCGCCCCGCCCATCCTGCCGCCCGCGCTCCCGCAACTGCCGCCGCCTGCCGGATCATCCGCGGAAACCTGGACAAAGTTCTGCGGGGCGGACGAGAGATCGGGCCTGACTCGCCCGACGCCGACCTTCATCGCCTGCGCATCCAATGCAAGCGGCTGCGGTACGCGTGCGAGTTCTTCGCGGATTATTTCGGCCCCTGCGCCGTGCGCTTCGCGGCGCGCGTCACCAGGCTCCAGGACATTCTCGGCGCGCACCAGGACGCAGTGGTGGCCCGACTGGAGCTGATGGGTTTTGCCTCCCGCGCCGGGGGCTCGCGCAGCCGCCTCAGGGAGCTTTGCCTCGCCCTTGGCCAATTGGTCCAGTACTACTCTGAGCGCGCCCGCCGCACCCGGGCCGAATTCGCGAGGGCCTGGCAGAGGTTCGACCGAAAGAAGGTCCGAAAGACCCTCATGAGGAGAATGAGGGCCCTGGAGAGGGCGTCGGCGTGACGGTGATCGCGGATTGCCGGCACTGACGACGATCAACCGTCAACCATTCATCATTCGTCTGACTGATCGTCGGGGGTAGGCCGTGTATGCGAGTGCCTTCTGCCGCCGTTGCAGCCGACGCCTGCCGCGGGCGTTGAAGTCACCGCGCGGGCACTTCTGGATGCCGATGTGGAAGGGGCCGTCTGCTCAGTCTTCTGCGCCGGATTGGATGCTTATGATGGAGCAGTCGCGGCAGACGGCGCTTGCCTCCGTGCGCCAGGACCACAGCAGGTGCCGGTAGTGGTTCATCGTCTCGCCGTTCCAGACTTCGGCAAGCGACTGCCTGGCCAGGTCGCCCACTACGTCCCTCGGCCCCCAATCCTGGCAGCAGAGCTGCACGCGCCCGTCCCACAGGACCGTCAGTGCGCTGAAGGGCGAGAGGCAGCGCGGGACGAATCGGCCGAGCATCGCCCTGGCGTACGCTTGAGACGCCTGAGGATTCGGGACGTGGAGCTGCTCGAACGCGCGGACGTCGCCGAGGCGGCTGGAGAGCCCCATGAGATGGACTCTGGCGCCCTGAGACTCCCAACAGCGGACGAATTCGGCTTCTTCGGCTGCGTTGTCGCGCTGCCTGAGGAAGCGCACGGTGACGCGCGGCCTGGAGGGGCGGGCAAGCATGGCCTGCGCGTTGCTGACGACGGTGTGGAAGTCCGTGCCGGGGCGGATGCGGGCATACGTCTCCGGGCGGAATGCGTCGAGGCTTATCTCGATGGAGTCCATGCCGGCAGCGGTCAGCTCGTCGGCGCGCTCGGGGGTGAGGAGGGAACCGTTGGTGACTGTCATGACGCGAGTGCCGGGGCCAAGGATGGCTTTCGCCTGGCGGACCCGGGTGGCCAGGCACGGATCGAGGAGCGGCTCGTTCTGGAGCATCAGTGCAAGCCTGCGCGGCGGGCCCGCCTGGCGTGCCTGAGTCAGGATTCGGACATAGAGGCGTTCATCCATGAAGTTGGCCGGGCCGGGTTTGGCAGCTGCCGGATAAGGGCACATGACGCAGGCGCCGTTGCAGCGGTCCACAGTTTGAACCTGGATCGTCAGGGGGCCCGGCAGCCTGCTCCTTCGGCGCCCAGGATCGTATGAAAGGGACCGCCGGAGCAGGTGAGGGAGCGAGCGCAGTGTATGAAAGAGGCTTGCTCGGTGCACTGGACGCAGCAAACTCATGGCAGAATGCTATGGCATGGCCCCTGTTATGTCAACCCTGAGGCATGTCGCGGACAGCTGCCCTTGTCAGGCGAACGGAGGGCGAGGACGGCCAGCGCGTGAGGCCGGCGTGTGCCCGCGAGTGGGCCGGCCGATGCTTGGACAGCCTGCCGGATGCGTGTAGAATGGCCCGATGTGTCTGCCGCAGAGACCGTGTCCTGACCGATAGCCGCCATGTCGCCCGACTACTCGATCATTATCCCCGCCTTCAACGAGGAGGAGCTTCTGCCCGAGACTCTGGCGAGCATTAGGGGTGCCATGGCTGAAATCAGTGCGTTCTCCGGCGAGGTGGTGGTCGTTAACAACGGCTCGAAGGACCGGACGGCCGAGATCGCAGGCCGGCACGGCGCGCAAGTCGTCTTCGAGGGGCATCGCCAGATCGCCCGCGCACGCAACGCCGGGGCGGCTGCAGCACGGGGCAGGCACCTGATCTTTGTGGACGCCGATACCCGCATTTCACCCGCGCTGCTCGGGCGGACGCTGCGGGCCCTGAACTCCGAGGGGTTCTGCGGCGGCGGAGCAGCCATCGCTTTCGACCGCAAGCTGCCGCTGGGCCCGGCCCTCGCGGCACGGCTGTGGAACTGCCTGAGCAGGACGTGCCGCTGGGCCGCGGGGTCCTACGTCTTCTGCCGACGGGACGCCTTTGTGGAGATAGGCGGGTTCGATGAGGACTTCTACGCGTCGGAAGAGATCCACTTCTCCCGGGCTTTGAAGAGATGGGGGCGGCGGAATGGTTACCGGTTCATCATTTTGGATGAGCCGGCGCTGACCTCGTCGCGGAAGCTGGACTGGTTCAGCAGCGGAGAGCTGGCGCGGTACACCCTCCGGCTATGTTTCCGGCCTGGCTTGCTGCGGAGCCGGGAGGGATGCGGTCCGTGGTACGAACGACGCAATGGCAGGTGAAGCAGGTTGCCCGTGTGAGCTTTCAGACGTCCAGCGCGGCGCGGGACGGTGCCGGAAACGGGCTTGCCACTCACACCTCCAGGGCATTGAAGATGTTCGTGTTGCTCAATATGCCCACTATTTCTTTGCCATCGAAGACAGGCGCCCTTCGTATGCCTGCAGCGGACATCAGGCGGGCGCAGTACTTCAGGGTCAACCCCGGCGAGATCATGACAAGAGGCTTGGTCATGATCTCGAAGACTTTGACATCAGCAGGCTCTTTGCCCGGGCTGATGACCTTCGAGACTACGTCCTTCCGGGTGATGATGCCCCACGCATCCGCCTGGCTCCGTCGGTTTACGACAAGGCTCGACACCTTCTGTTTCTTCATCTGTTTGACTGCATCCGCTACGGTCTTGCTACCGTCAATGTAAGCGACGTTCTTCGTCATCACATCCTGAGCCTTCAACTCTCTCACTTCCGCCATGGCTCCCCACCCCTTTCACTTGAAGGAAAATAGCCAGCCCCGTCCATGCGCCGCGCAGTAATGCCCTCTGGTTTGGAATAGGGACAAACCCTTGCAGAGGGCCTGTATTGTCGTCCGCTGACCCCGTGCTGTCAAGCTCCGCTGTTTCGAGCGGATGCGCAAGCGGTTAGGCGAGGGGCGAAGGTAGAGAAGCGGCGCCCGTCACTGCGTTTCAGGCCGCGGCCTGCGTTGCATCGTAAGATTCCAGAAACCTCCGGCCCGGTCCTCCTGGATGTCGAGGATGTCGAAGTGACGGGCGAAGAGGTCGAGGATGTCTCTGCGTCGGAAGTACCGTCGGTAGGCGCCGAATGCGAGTTGCCACTGGCGGCGGCTGCCGCTGAAGAGCCTGAACCGTGGGCTGAAGACAGAGAGCACGTAGAAACCGCCCGGCTTCAGAACGTGCAGGATGTTGGCCCTGTACGCGGCCCAATCGCGCTTGCGCTGGTGGTGCAGGCAGCCGCAGTCCACGACGACGTCGAAGGATGCACCGCGGAAAGGGAGGGAGAAGACGTCGGCCTTCCGGAATCGGATGCCGGCGGCGTTCTCAGCGGCAGCGAAGCGACGTGCCCGCTTCAGGGCCAGCGGCTCATAGTCCACGCCGGTGACTCTGAAACCGAGCCCGGCGGCTGCGATGGAGTGCCGGCCCTCGCCGCACCCGATGTCGAGAAGAGTGCCGCCGGGAACCTGGTTTTTCAGGCGCTTCAGGGCTTCGACGACGTAAGGAGAGGGCATGTCAACCGACCAGCCATGCTCGCCAGTCCGGTAGGCTTCGTGGAAGTAGCGGCGATTCGCTTCCCGCGCAGACAGCATCGGATACTCCTTCTTTCGCCGACCGCACCGCCGAGATGGCATCATAGCCTGGCTGGCTGGCCTTCGAGCCAAAGAAAGGGACCCGCCTGAGCGGGTCCCTTTGCCGCTTTGTCCCGCGGCATGCCGACGACTGTATCAGTTGCAGGCCTTCTCTGGCCCGACCGTCGTGGGACGGAGCGGGCTATTTGTTCTTGCCCTTGTGCTTCCCCTTGTCGTGGGGCACCGTCACATTAACGGTGGCCGTGGCAGTGTTGCCGGAGATATCGGACGCCTGAATCGTTATCGTGTAGATGCGTCCGGTGCCCGTGCCGAGCCGTTCCGCCCTGAGCTGGACGGTGGTCGGGCTGGTGATGACCCAATCGGGCGACGTAACGTCGCCCGGGCCCGTAACGGGCTCGTTGGAGGCGACGCTCAGGATCGTCCAAGTGGGAGCGAGGTCGGTGTCGTCCGTTACGACCGCCGAGACGGTCACGGTCTTCATCTTGTGATTCGGCGGCCACAGAACCTCCGGAGTTACCGAGACGCTGACGATTGTCGGCGGCGTCACGTCTACGAGTTGGCCATAAGCCCTGTTGATACTCAGGCCTGCCACCAGAAGGATGGCCGCGAGCACACCCACACTAATCCAAAGCCTCTTTCCCATCTTCAACTCCCTTTCCGAATGACAGGGACCTGTTGGGCGTCACCCCCCGGTTCCCTGATTTTGACACATGCTATTATACCCTGAAATGGGCACGCCACCACGTGCCTTGCGATCCGCTGTAAGGCGGGCACTGCCATTACCCCATGCAGGTCACCTTGCCTTTCCCAAGAAAACGGGCACTTGGCCCTGGCGTGGATTGTGACATGTCACCCGAAAGTGTATGGATGTGCAACAACCGTGCCAGTCCTGTAGACCTTCTGCCTGTGGCTTTTCCACAGCACTTTGGCTGCTCGGCGGCGCGGATGCGCGGCGAGCGAAGGACGCCATAGCCCGGCCTTGCGGGGCTCAGAATGGGCACTATGAGCTTCTCAAGGCCTAAGGTGGGGTGGCCGGCTCTGGGACGACGCTGAGCTTGATACACGGTACCTCGTGTCGCAAATCTGCACACCGCGGGCGGTCTGTTGACCGCGGTGGACACCGCGTTCATTCGGTTCTACCGGGGACAGCGCCCGGGACGCTCTGCGAGTCTTCGCCCCAGGCTAACGGTTATTGAGCGTGACGCCCGGCCAATCATCTGTGCGGAAGGGAGACGCGGGCAGGCCCGCTGCATTGTACAGGTTGCCTACGGGGTTATTGGCCCAGTCGTAGCGCACAGCGACCGGCTGGGGCACCTGGTCACTCCACACGATCACCTCATTCCCCACGATCTTCGTCTTGGCCCAGACGAACTTCTTGTCCTCGCCCGCCACCGCGAACCCTTGCAGGCCGTCACCGTGGGCAACGAGGCCGCCGCCGACATCCGTGAAGGTGAGAACGATCTCGTCCCCCCGGATTTCCATATGGTCGAACGTTGGGCCTGAGCGAACGACGTCACGGCCGTACCCCAGGCCGAGCGCTGCCAGCGCAAGGCGACGCCCCACTTCTTGCTTATTCTTCGGGTGGATGTCGTACGCGTCTCCGATGTCAATGGCGCAGGCCATGCCCGTGTCAGGCAGGCTCAAAGCCATTAGTTGGGCTTCGCGCAATTCGGGCCAGGCGGCGTCTTCCGACGGCTGCTGCTGGGGGCTCTGGTAGTTGGCCAGTTGGACGAACAAAAACGGGAAATCTCCTTGTTCCCATGCGCCGCGCCAGTCGCGGATCATGGCGGGGAACAAGGCCCGGTACTGATAAGCGCGGTCGGCGTTCGACTCGCCCTGATACCAGATGACTCCTTTGATGCCGAAGGGCATGAGGGGACGGACCATGGCATTGTACAGTCCGCTCGGCAGCGACGGGTTGGCGGCGCCTGACGGGTCCAGGGGCTGCGGAGGCAGGCTTTTTGGCTGCTCCCTGAAAGCCTCGATCTTATAGAGCCAGGGACCGGCCAATGACATTGCGTTTGCAGTGTCGAGATCCCTGGGGACGAGGGTCATGTCTGCGGGAATGCCGCCGAAGCCGCCGCTCATCCATCTGTCGTACACGCGAACGGCGATCACTGCCCGGCCGGGCTTCACGAGTCCGGCGGCGATTGTGTAGCGGCGGGGCGCCGCCCACCAGTTGGGCGTGTCCATTCCCGTGCTGCCGATCTGGACGCCGTTGAAGTACGTCGAGTCGGTATCGTCAATCGGCCCCAGGGAAAGGGTTAGGGCTTTGCCAGCCCACTCCTGGGGAATCGCCACTTCCTTTCGGAACCACACGACGCCGTCAATGTTGAGGCCCCTGATTTCCCAGAAGGCGGGAAGCAGCATTTCCTGCCAGTCAGCCACATCGTGCCCCAGGTCGGCCCAGCCCAGCCCGAAACCCTTGTTGCCGGGGTCCTCGAAGTAGGCCACTTTCTCCCATTCCTTCAGCTTCTCCTTGTACTCCGCCATCGTCTTGGGGGAGTCTCTCATCGCGGCTTCGTACCGGTCGAGTATCGGCAGGAAGGCGTCGTTGGATTTGAGGGCCTCGCGGCTGGTCCACGATTCGGCGGGCGTGCCGCCCCACGAGGTGTTGATGAGGCCGACGGGTACGTCCAGCGACTCCCGCAGTGTGCGGCCGAAGAAGTAACCCACAGCAGAGAAGCTGGGCACAGTTCGCGGGCTGCACGGCGTCCATGCTCCGGCAACGTCCTGCAAGGGCTGGTCCGAAATCTTCTTCTGCACCGTGAAAAGCCTCATGTCCGGATAATCTGCGGCGGCAATCTCGCGAGGGGCGTCCTTGGACGCCGCAACAGTCCACTCCATGTTGGACTGCCCTGAGCACACCCACACGTCACCGACAAGCACGTTTCTAAGCGTGACAGTGTTCGTGCCCTTCACGGTGAATTCCAGGGGCCCCAGGGCCGGCAGCGGGCCCATTTTGACCTGCCAACGGCCATCTTGACCAGCGGTAGTTTTCGCTTCGGCATCCCCCAGCCTGACCGTCACCGTCTCTCCGGGCGCGGCCCAGCCCCATATGGGCAGCCTCATGCCCCGCTGCAGAACCATGTTGTCGCCGAAGATGCCGGGCAGCTTGACGTCCGCGCTCGCGGGCACACAGACAAGGAACAGAAGCACAAACGCCGCCAATGCCTTCACTTCCACCTCAGGCTCCTTTCGCAAGCAGTGTGAAACAAGCGAGTCACCGTTCGAGACGTCGTCACGAGCTATGGCCGGCCGGGCCGGACAGCGGCCCGCGTATCGGTGGGAAGCTCACAACGCAAGCCCTCCAACTTATCAGCAATCCGACTTGCGGGCAACTTGCTCCGCCCCACCTACACGGTGGCACGAAGAGGCGGGCTAATCCCGGCATCGAGGCAGCCGCTTGCCAAAGCCCACGTGGCTCGTTATCTTGATTCTGAGCAGTTGCATGCCATGTAAGGCCGTCTGCGGGCCTCCGACGCAACGGAGGGGCGTCGTTCTCCCGCGAGTTGGACGCAGTCAGGAACCTCCCACTCAGGCACTCAGTTCGCCAGGGAACTTGGGCCCCATGCGAGCAATCAAAATCACGTTCTGGATCGTAATCGCCTTGCTCGGGGCCCTGGCGTACGGCGTCATCACGCGCTTTGTCAGGCCGAGCGAGCAGGTGAACGCGCTCTGGCTGGTCGTGGCTGCAGCCTGCACGTATGTTCTCGCCTACCGTTTCTACGGCGCGCTTCTGGCATCGAAGGTCTTCGCGCTTGACGACCGCAATCCTACACCGGCGGTGCGCCTTGCCGACGGCCGCGACTTCCACGCAACCAACAAGTGGGTGCTTTTCGGCCACCACTTCGCAGCGATAGCCGGCGCGGGCCCCCTGATCGGCCCGGTGCTGGCGGCGCAGTTCGGTTACCTTCCGGGCGCACTATGGATCCTGATCGGGGCGGTGCTTGCCGGTGCGGTGCAGGATTTCGTCATCCTGGTGGCCTCCGTGAGGCGGGACGGCTGCTCGCTGGGCGAGATTGCCAAGAGGGAGGTGGGGCCGCTGGCGGGCATATCGGCGTCGGTCGCGATCCTGTTCATCATCGTCGTTGCACTTGCCGGCCTCGGCCTCGCCGTAGTGAACGCTCTCACGCACAGTCCGTGGGGCACGTTCACCATCGCCAGCACGATCCCCATAGCGCTCTTCATGGGCCTCTACCTTTACAGGATCCGGCCCGGAAGCGTTGCAGAGACGACCGCTCTCGGCGTCGCGCTTCTGATCGGCGCAGTTATCGTGGGTCATGAGGTGGTCGGCTCGCGCTTTGAGAGCATGTTCGTGCTTTCGCGTAACCAGCTCGTGGTCGCCATGGCCATCTACGGCCTGGTGGCATCGGTCCTGCCGGTCTGGATGCTCCTGTGCCCTCGGGACTACCTGAGCACGTACATGAAGATCGGCACCATAGCGCTGCTCGCAGCAGGTATCATTCTGATCGCCCCTGACCTGAAGATGCCCGCTGTGACGCAGTTCGCTCACGGGGGAGGGCCGGTCATCCCCGGCACGCTCTTCCCGTTCCTTTTCATCACCATCGCGTGTGGCGCCGTTTCCGGCTTTCACGCGCTGGTCGCTTCAGGCACAACCCCAAAGATGGTAAGCCGTGAGTCCGAGATGCGCGCCATCGGGTTCGGCGCTATGCTCGTGGAGGGCTTTGTGGCGATCATGGCCCTTGTGGCCGCGGGGATTCTGGTCCCCGGAGACTACTTTGCGATTAACTCCATGCTCAACGCTGACGCGCTCACTGCCCTCGGGTTTGCGCCGGAACGGATCAAGGAACTGTCCGCGATGGTCGGCACGAATGTGGTCAACCGGCCGGGCGGCGCGGTGTCGCTCGCAGTGGGCATGGCCTCGGTATTCTCCGCGCTTCCCGGGATGAAGCACCTGATGGCCTACTGGTACAACTTCGCGCTCATGTTTGAGGCGCTCTTCATCCTTACCACGGTGGACACGGGGACACGCGTGGCGCGGTTCCTACTCCAGGAGATGGGCGGATACGTCTACAAGCCGCTTGCACGGCATGGCTGGCTGCCAGGAACGATCCTTACGAGCCTCCTTGTGGTGGCGGCCTGGGGCACGCTTATCTACAGCGGCAGCATTTCAACGATCTGGCCCATGTTCGGCGTCGCCAACCAATTGCTTGCCGCGCTCGCACTGTCCATCGGGACGACCATCCTGCTGAAATTGGGCAAGGCCCGCTACACGCCGATTACACTCATCCCCATGTCTTTCATGTTCGCAACCACGTTGACGGCTTCCTATCAGCTCATGGGCCGCTTCTGGAGAGACGCAGCCGACAAGCCGGCTGAGGCACTGACCTACCGCCTCGACGCTGTGTTAGTAGGGGTCATGGCTTGCCTGGCCATAGTTGTGCTCCTCGACTCGTTGACGAAGTGGTACAGGCACATTGCCGCCACCTTCGCTGCAGCCGTTGAGTCGGAACCCGCATCCTGACACCAATGTGCTCCCACCATGCTCGTGCCAGTGAAGGACAGCCGAGTCTTGTGATAGAGGCACGCTGACCCACTGATCATCCTGGCCGCAGCGCCCGCGTCTGGATCGCCTGTCAGTGATCGTTCTTGCGCTTCAAGACATACCGCAGTAAGCTGGCGCACTGGAAAAAGCTGCGGCGGCGCGGCAGGGCAACGATGGTACGTGACACTGATGGGAGGTGCTCGGCTATGGGGGAGGCCGCTGAGAAGGACATTGGGGCGCTAAACGACTCTCGTACGCCTGCCGGCGCGCCCGGGCCGACGGAGGCGCAGAGGGCTGCCATCACCGTCATCACGTACGATGAGGCGCGTTACGAACGCAAGACGGTGAAGTCAGCACAGGAGTGCGCAGCTTACGGCAAAGGGGGTAAAGTGACCTGGATCAACGTTGATGGGGTGCATGATGTCACGGCATGGGAGGCCATCGCGGCGCAGTTCGGCCTCCATCCGCTGATTCTCGAAGCTATCTCCCACCAACAACAGCGGCCGAAACTTGAGGACTACGACAAGTACCTCTTTATCGTCGTGAAGATGCTCTCCTATGGCGAGAAGTCGCAGCGCACCGAAGCCGAACAACTCAGTATCGTGCTGGCCGGAAACGTTGTGATCACGTTCCAGGACCGGCCCGGCGACGTCTTCGAAGAGCTGAGGGAGGCCTTGGAGACAGGCAAGGGGCGCGCTCGCAAGATGGGCAGCGACTACCTTGTCTATTCGCTGCTCGATGCGGTGGTGGACAACTATTTCACCGTCTGCGAGAAGGTGGGTGAGAAGATCGAGCCGTTGCAGGAGGCGCTGATAGCTGCCCCGTCGCCGAAAGCTCTCCGCGAGATACAGCGCCTGAGGCGCGAGATCATCTTCGTCCGCAGATCGGTCTGGCCTTTGAGAGAGGTGATCGGGGGCATTGAGAAAACCGAGAGCCGCTTCTTCGCCGAGGCAACCCAACTCTACATGCGCGACCTCTACGATCACACAATTCAGATAATGGATACCATCGAGACCTTCCGCGACACGCTCTCCAGCACTGTGGACATCTACCTGTCCAGCGTGAGCAACAGACTGAACGAGATCATGAAAGTCCTCACCATAATTGCGACTATATTCATCCCGCTCACGTTCATCACGTCGTTTTACGGGATGAACTTCCGTTACATGCCGGAGCTGTCCTGGCGGTGGGGCTACCCGGGCGTTCTTTTGGTCATGTTGGTCATGGCCGTTGGCATGCTCGCGTACTTCCGAAAGAGGCGCTGGATGTGACGCCGCCGAGGGCCATGCGCGAACGCGTGGGGGATGCTCCCGGGGAAGGAGTGTTTGAAGCTCGGTCTCGGCATTTGCTCTCATCGGCACAAGCCGGCTCGCGAGAGATGGAGTTGCCCACAGGAGGAATCAGGATGCGTCCGGGACACTGGGAGTTAGAGATTGCCGCGTGCATCAGATGTTGCCGTGGCAGTTTGACGTTGGTAAGTGGAACACGAAGCGCACGTTCCGGCGGAGTTCCTGCCTGTTGACGCGCCTGCTGGCGAACATGGGAGCAGCCAGTGCGCCACCGGTCCTGGACCGTTTCCACAGTCCGGTGGACGCAACGAAAGCCGAGAAGCGCTGGCTCAGCGGGTTCTACCTGGACGTGCCGGAGGAATGGGACTACCCGTATCGCTTCTTCCGCTGGTAGGCTGCTCGTCCGCCGTTTCGAAGAAGTAGCCCAGTGGTGCCATGGCGAGTCATACCGACAGGAAAACGTAGACGGCAAATGAGACGGCCGCCAACCCGGCGGCTGCGGCGAGCGACCACAGCAGGTTGTGCAGGCGGGCCGCCATCGCTAAGGTGGCGATGATCACTCCCATCTGGGCGGCCAACATGCCGTAGAAGAAACGCTGGCTGCGCGTGTGATGACGTTCGGCAGACACGTTGTTCTTCCGAACCTGAAGTTCATACAGATTGGCAACGTTCTGGTTCAGAACAGCTTCGGCATCATAACGCCTGGCAACATACCGAAGCCGCGCGGCGGTGAAGTCCCGAAAGGCTTTCATGGCATCAGCATGCGCGGCCAAACAGGCGGACGCAAGTGCTTCCCCTTCTTTATGCAGGCTCGGATCAGTTTCGGGGGGAATGGCGGCAACGAGCCCCGAGATCGCACGCAACTCCTGCGCTGCCGCCAGTCGGCGGGCCAGCAGTTCATCCAGGTGAGCGCTCAGATCATTGGCTGGCTCGAGTCGTGTGCCAAAGGTGTTGGCCCGCTCCTGAGCCTGGCGCACTGCATCTTCGAGCATGGCATCGCTGACCCGCGCGAGCGCCGGCCCTATTTCATCCTCGGGTCGCCCGCTCTCCACACCTTCCAAGGCGGCCTTAAGGCCGGCATCCGCCGCAGGTCCGGGTCCCGGCGACGGAAGATCGCCGCCGCATAAGGCGTCCAATGCCGACGAAGCATCGGCGGCCGAAAGCAGGACGGTCAGATCCGCAGCAAGCCGTCTCAATTCCGCAGTCTGCCCCGGGACACCTTTCACGAAGGCGTGCAATTGACCTGCCAACGATGTTGCCGCGGCTTCGTCAGTCATCCCTGCCGCATTCAGGGCGTCGCGCAGCCGCCGAGCACGGTCATCGCAGCGGCTCAAGCCTGGGGCCGGGCCGGCGAGGGATGACTTCAGTGCGGCGGGATCGAACCGGTCCACCTCGGTTGTCACCTGCAACATGTCGAAGGCAGCCTTCAGCCCCGTGCCACGCAGGCGCTTGGCCTGGAAATAGCTCCACTGATCACCCGCCTTGGACTGCTGTTGGGCCGCAAGGGAGCGGTCGTATTGGGCACGGGTCATTTCGCTGGACGCAAGCGCTGCCAGCAAGGTCGCAACCACGGTCATCACCACCGGCGTAGCGGCCAGGACTCGCCCCCACATCGTGGGGGGGATGCCCGCCTTGAGCGCATCCGGAATCCTCAGCTTCATGCCAGAGTCACTCCAAAGACGTGCCTTGTCCGGCCCCCTATCGTACACACGCCTGCCCAGACGAGCAACGGCAATCCGAAGCTTGCCTGCGACAATGGCGCTAAGGGGGATGCACGGCAACTGGCACGCTGTTCGCAATAGAAGTGCCGGGATTGCACCCCAGGCCATAGCACAGGCGCGTGGTGACAGAACGCCGCCCAGGAGCGGGGACTGCAGGGCCTCCGTTGGGCTGTGGGAAGGGGCCCAGCGGTTCCCAGATGCCCTGTTTGCCGGCGCCGCGCGTGGCGGTGGAGTCAGTCTCAAAGTGAGACGGCTTCGCCGCGTTTGGCGTTGCATGCGCCTGCTGAGGCTGGTTCTTCCGCCGATAGCGGCGGCTGATTGGGATAGGGCGTGGAGCGAAGCCGATGTCCACTGCACGCACGCACGAGTGGGAACGCGAGCGGCCAACGGGCTACGAGGCCACAAGGTACCCGTCGAGCGGGGGTGCCCCCACGGATTCAGGCACCACAGTCCTGGACAGCCCCACGCCGGCAAGAACAGGCGGGCAGCCGCCGCGGAGGCTGTTAGGGGGCTTCCGAATCGAAGAGAAGATAGGCAACGGCTCCATGGGAGAGGTCTATAGGGCCACTCAGATCTCCCTGGGCCGCACCGTTGCTCTCAAGATACTGCCGCCGGCCTTTGCGGACCGACCCGCCCTTGTGAAGCGCTTCCACGACGAGAGCATGGTGCTGTCAACTCTCAACCATCCGAACATCGTGGCGATTATCGAGCGGGGTTGCGTGGGGAAGACTTACTTCCTGGTGATGGAGTACGTTGACGGCGCGTCGCTCGCGGTGCTGATGCCGAGGGTCTTCACCGTCGAAGAGTTCATCAAGATCGCCAAAGGCACCGCTGCCGGCCTTTGCTATGCTCACAGGCAGGGTGTCGTGCACCGCGACATCAAGCCCGCGAACATCATGGTCACAAGGGAATTGGAAGTCAAAGTTGCCGATTTCGGCCTGGCCGGTCTGATGGCGCAGGAGTGGAAGAGGGCCAGCTCTGCCAAAGATCATCCCTGTTTTATGGGCACGCCGGCCTATATGAGCCCGGAGCAGAAAGCTAACTCGCTCACCGTAGACGGCCGGACCGACGTCTTTGCTGCCGGAGTCGTTTTCTATGAACTTCTCACCAGCAGACACCCTGAGATTCCGCTGAGGCAGAAGCCCAGCGAGGTGTCCGAGACGGCTGACCCGCGTCTCGACCGCATCATCGCAAAGTGCCTCAAGGTCTCGCCCGACGACAGGTATCAAAGCGTCGAGCATCTGCACCGGGATTTGGAGGCCTTTGAGTCCGAACTCCGGCGGGCTCCGCGATGCCCCACCTGTGGGATGCTGAGTCCCGTTCGGCAGCAAAGGTGCGCTTGCTGCGGCGAAGACCTTTCGCGCTTCTTCGACATGTGCCCCGAGTGCAAGCACATGAACCGGTACGAGGTGGGGCGCTGCCTCCGGTGCGGCGTGAACCTGGAGAAAGGGCGCACGTTTGCCAGCAACAAGGTTTCCATGATGCTGGATCGCGCTGACCGACTCAGGCTGGATGCCCACTTCGACGAAGCGCTGCGCATTCTTGAAGAGGTCCGAACCGTCCAGGGCGGGGCACTCGAGCCCCACCGTCAGCGCGGTGAGGCGCTTCGTCAGAAGACCGTCGCAGAAAGACGTGAAGTTGCCAAGCGGGCATTCGAGGAAGCAAGGAAGCTCGTACGCGCGCGCCGCTTTGCAGAGGCGGTCAGGCTCTTCAAGAGCATCCCTCCGGACATCAAGGATACGACCAAAGCGGTACAAGTGACGCTTCAGATCCAGGCGCGCACTGTTGCCGAACTAAAGTCGCGAAGTACCACCAACCTCATCATCATAATCATTGGCCTGCTCTTGGTGATGATCTGCCTCTTCCGCGTGCTGTGACACGTCCTGCGTCTGAGAAACCATGTGAGTCGAACGGCGGGCAAGCGGCGGGGATTCGGACTGCTGAATGATCAATGAGAGATTCAGCGATCCACGACGTGACCTATCCCCTGAAAGCGGACTGAGTCCCTCGGTGCTCCGGCGTCACTCCAATCTGCGATCAAGGGTTCTGTAATTTATCGCTTCGCTCACGTGATGCGGCAGGATTGCATCCGATCCCTCCAGGTCCGCGATCGTACGAGAGAGCTTCAGTATCTTGTCGTACGCACGTGCAGAGAAACCGAGGGTGTCCATTGCCTGCCGCAGGAGGAGACGGCCGTCGTCGTTGAGTTGGCAGTGCTGGCGCACGTGGCGCTTCTGCATGCGTGAGTTTGTGAAGAACCTGTGGTCCTTGAAGCGCGCTTGCTGCCGGGCGCGCGCGGCAACCACGCGCTCCCGCACGGTGTCGGACGTTTCACCCGGCCGTGACGCGGCCAGGTCCCTGTATTCAACGGGCGGGACGTCCACGTGGATGTCAATGCGGTCCAGCAGGGGGCCGCTGATGCGCCGGCGGTAAGTGTGTATCTGCCGCGGCGAACAGCGGCACTGTCGCCGTGGGTCGGTGTAATGCCCGCACGGACACGGGTTCATCGCCGCAACGAGCATGAACTCGGTTGGATAGGTCACGGTCATCTGCGCACGTGAGATCGTGACGCGCCCTTCCTCCAGCGGTTGCCGCAAGGATTCAAGCGCCGAATGGGCGAACTCCGGCAACTCGTCAAGGAACAGGACGCCGTGGTGTGCCAGGCTGATCTCGCCCGGCTTCGGGTGTGCGCCGCCGCCCACGAGGCCGGCGTTGCTGACGCTGTGATGGGGCGAGCGGAAAGGCCGGACGGCCATGAGCGACTTACCGGGCTCCAGCAGGCCGCTAACGCTGTAGATCATGGTGGTCTCGAGGGACTCCTCGAGCGTCAAACCGGGAAGCACCGTGCATAGGCGCTGCGCGAGCATGCTCTTGCCCGCGCCCGGCGGTCCGATCATCAGGATATTGTGCGCACCGGCGGCGGCTACCTCGAGCGCTCGCTTGACGTGGTGCTGGCCCTGCACCTCCGACAGGTCTACTTCGTAGCTGCGGGCCGCCTGGAAGATGCGGTCAATGTCGAGCTGGACCGGCTTGAGCGCCTGCGCGCCAGACAGAAACCCGACCGCCTCCGTCAAGTGGTTGACCGGAATCACATCCAGGCCAGTGACCACTCCTGCCTCGCGCGCGTTGTCCATGGGTACTACCAGGCCGTTGAAGCCCTGCTCGCGCGCCTTCATGGCCATCGAGAGGCAGCCGTTCACCGCCCGAACGCGCCCGTCAAGGGCAAGTTCGCCGACCACGGCATACCGTGCGTTCGTGTTGATGTGGAGCGAATCGGTGGCAACCAACAAGCCGACGGCTATCGGGAGTTCGAAGACCGGCCCCTCTTTGCGCCGGTCCGCGGGTGCCAGGTTCACGGTGGCGGCGATTGTAGGGAGGTGGAAGCCGCTATTGCGCAAGGCCGCGCGGACCCGGTCTATGCTCTCCTTTACGCTCGCGTCGGGCAGACCCACCAGCGTGGCATGAGGAAGGGTGGAGCGGGTGACGTACACCTCGACCTCAACCGGGAAGGCGTCAATGCCAAAGACACCCATGCTGTGGACCTTGGCAAGCATGCAGCGCCTTTCCGTGTAGCCGTCCGCGGCAACGCGGGAGACCCGTGAGCGACTCCCGCCCGCCATGACCGACGAATTATTGCACGTAAGTATAGCAAGACTGTCAGCGAAGCGCAAGGCAGCGGCGCGGCTCGCCTCCCCGACACGGCGCCGTCTCAGTCGAACCTCAGACCGTGGGCCTCAAGCATCTCGGACACCATAGGCCCGATGACATCCAGATCGCCTGCCAACGGGTGGTTCATGAGCGCAAGGACCGCCAGGCGCCGGCTCCGCGCGATGGCCGCCTCCACGGTCAGTGTTTCGTAAGCTTTGATCGCCTGAACCAGCCCCGCGAAGGCGAGCGGCACGCGGCCGACAGGCAGGGGCGCTGCGCCCCGCCTGTCCACCCGGCAGACCACCTCAACCACAGCGTCCTCCTCCATGGCCCTAACGGCGCCGTGATTGGGGACGTTCGCCGGCAGCTCCGCTCCTGTATCGTTTAGTATGGCTTTCATTACCGAAAAAGTTATGTCCGCATAGCCGCCCCCGCCTCGTTTCGAGAGTGCTTTCGGCTTGGCGACGGTCTGCGGGTCAGCCGCCTCGCACAGTACCTCCCGTTCAATCTGCTCGACTTGCTGAGCGCGTGTCTGAGGCGCAGACCTGGCATCTGCCAATCGTCGGCCGCGGTGAAAGTAATAGTTGACGTAGCTGATCGGCACTGCGCCGATGAGCCGGCACAGCTGGGCGGTCTGCCCGTCTCCCGCCAATGGGCCGTCCTTTCCGTAGGCCGCCTCTATGGCTTCTGCGGTCACGTCACGCCCATCGGACACCATGCGGTGCACAAAGCCGAAGTGGTTCAGCCCCACACAGTAGGTCTTCAGGTTCGGATAACGGGAGGCCAGCGCCGCGCGGAGCCGTTTCTGCATGCCGGGAATTCCCGAGCACAGGCCGATCAAGCGCGCGCGCGCGTGCTTTGTGACCGCTTCCGTGATAATGCCGCTTGGGTTCGTGTAGTTCAGGATGAAAGCTTCCGGGCAGACCTCCGTCACCTTGCGGGCGATGTCCAGCATGGGCGGTATGGTGCGCAGCGCCTTGAACATTCCTCCGGGCCCGGTCGTCTCCTGACCGATGATGCCGTACTTGAGCGGGATGCTCTCGTCCAGGTAGCGCGCTTTCATGCCGCCGACGCGGATTTGTGTGATGACGAAGTCCGCCCCTTCGAGCATCCTCTCCAACTCAGTATCCTTGTGGACCGCAACCTCGCGGCCGGCATGTCGGACCATTCGCTCGGCCAGGCCGGCCATCACCGCAAGTCGCTCCGGGTTTATGTCCGTCAGCCTCACCGCGCTCACCGGCAGTTCGTCCTGCGGTTGTGCGAGGAGGCCCGACACTAACTCCGGCGTGTAGGAACTGCCCGCCCCTACGATGCATAGGGTCAGTCCTCGGCTCATCTATCGTTCTCCGTGCCCTGACGCTCCTTCTTCGCCGGCGCGGCACTGGCCTCGAATGCCGCCGTGATCCATTGTTCCGACCGCCGCTCGGCCTCGTAGGCTGCCATAATCGCCGCACCAATCTCTGGCGGCAGGTCCGGCCGTTTGGTCCGCGCCTTCGGGCAGTGCGACCGCACCTTGTCAGCCAACAGGTCCCAGAACTGACCGGGCCCCCGCAGGATCACGCCGCCCCCGAAGACGACGTCGGCGTCGTCGGATCCGATCAGGGCTACCATCGCCCTTGCAGCAAGCGCGTAGTCATCCACGGCCCGCTGGACCAACTGCGCGGCCGCCGGGTCACCCGCCAGCCAGGCCTCGAACACGAGAGGCGCAGTATTCTTCAGGCGGTCGCGTTGTATGGTTCCCCGGTAGACGGCTTCGCAGTAGGCAGCCTCATCGGCTATGGCGAACCGCGCGAGCGTGCAGTCTTTCAGGGGGGTCGGATCCTGGCGGCCGTCAATCATCCGCGCCACCGCCGCGACGAGCCCCCTGCGAAGGTCGTAAGTATCGCCGACATGGAGATGATCGAAGAGCACCTCCTCCCCGTGTTGCCGCCGATAGGCTCCGGTAAAGCCGCTTCCGTGCTGGAGAAGCGTGGCCGCCGGCGTCGGCGTGGCCGCCCACAATGCCACGATGCCGTCGTTCACCAGCGTCATTCGATCCGGAGGCAAGCCGATTGCGCGCGCAATCTCGGCGTGCTGCATGGGCTGCGTGTCTGCGAAATCCACTCCGTTCAGGCCGATCGCGCAATAGCTCACCCGGTCCCGGCTGCATCCGGCTGCTCGGCACAGCCCCACCACGACCTCCGCCAGCACCGCGCAGGCCTCGATGGACGGCTTGCCGACGATTGCCGAGCCGCCGGTCCTGAACGTCGCCAGCAGGCGGCCGGTTCCGCTCAACATTGCGCCAGCCGTCTTGCTAGCGCCGCCATCAATGCCCAGAAAGAATCCTGCATCCACCGAAGGACTCCCCCTGCCGTCCCGCGCCAATTAGACCCTCAACCTGCGTGAAGCAAGGAGGATACCAGAAACCGGCGTTCGCAGCCACTGTGCCGCAGTCGCCTCGACACGGTCCGGCGGAGAGTGCTGCTTGCCAAACGAAACCGCAAGGAATATCATCTAAATCGCCGGGCACACCGGGGAGCATTTGACAACGCTGACCCGGCTCGGAGAAGGGCCGGTGAGCACTGCATTTGCTGTGGAGCGTGAAAGGAGACGCGGCAATGGGACAAGTGCTGGTCGTATTCCACTCTCAGGGCGGCAATACGAAAGCCGCGGCGCAGGCGGTGGCTGAGGGTGCGAAGAAAGTTGCCGGAACCGTGGTCGTCGTCAAGGAGGCCCTGTCGGCCAAACAGGACGACTTGCTGGCCTGTGGTGCCATCGCCGTGGGGACGCCGGACTACTTCAGCTACATGGCCGGCGGGCTGAAGGACTTTTTCGACCGCACCTATTACCCGACCCAGGGAAGCGTTACGGACAAGCCATGTGGCATCTTCGTCACTCATGGAGGCGGCGGGAAAGCCGTTGACAGCGTGCAGGGCATCTGCCGAAGCTTCAAGTTCAAGCTCGTCGGCAAGCCTGTGCTGGTCAAGGGTGCCCCCGACGCCGAGGCAAAGGGCGAGCTGGCGGAGCTTGGCAAGGCCCTGGCCGAGGCGGCGAAGTAGCCACAGGCACTGGAGCCCAGGCGCGCCCTTATTTGACCATCGGCAAGCAACTCTGCTCACATCGGCCGTATGACCGACAGGCTTCTGTATTCAGCCCGCGCACTGACGAAGAGCTACCAGATGGGCGAGGTGACCGTGCACGCCCTGCGCGGCCTGGACCTCGACATACTGGAGGGCGAGTTCCTCGTGTTGCTCGGTCCCAGCGGCAGCGGCAAAAGCACGCTGCTGAACATCATTGGCGGCATGGACACTCCCACCTCCGGCAGCGTGGCGTTGCGCGGGGCGGATATCTCGGGCTACAACGAGCGCCAGCTCACGGCCTACAGGCGGAACGACGTAGGCTTCATCTTTCAGTTCTTCAACCTGATACCCACGCTCACCGCGCGAGAGAACGTGCAGCTGGCCGCTGAGGTCGCAGTTGCCCCCCTGCCGGTGGATGAGACGCTGCGGATGGTCGGCCTTCTGGACCGGGCGGACCATTTCCCCGGCCAATTGTCCGGCGGCGAACAGCAGCGCGTGGCTATCGCAAGGGCCGTCTGCAAGAATCCCGAGGCGATCCTCGGCGACGAGCCAACCGGAGCCCTGGATTATGAGACCGGCAAGCTCGTCCTGGAGGTCCTGCGTGATGTTCACCGCCGCAGCGGGAAGACCGTAGTCGTCGTGACCCACAATGCAGCCATTGCCCGCATGGCTGATCGCACGGTGCACCTGCGCAGCGGCGTCATCACGGAGATTGAGGCGAACCCCTTCCCGGCGGAGCCGAAGGACCTGCGATGGTAGGCGGGATGCTCACCCGCAAGCTGGCTCGCGACATCCGGCAGACGGCCGGGCAGTTTGCCGCCGTGGCCGCCGTCGTCGCCTGCGGAATGGCGGTTTTCGTCAGCCTCCGGCTGGCTTACGGGAGCCTGCTGCAGGCCCGTGACTCGTACTACGAGCGGTACCATTTCGCGGACTTCTTCGTCCATCTCGAGAAGGCGCCTGAGTCTGCCTTGCATGACGTTGAGTCCATCGCGGGGGTCTGGCGCGCTCGCGGCCGAATCGTCAAGGACGTGCCTCTCAAGGTGCCCGGGAACGAGGGCGCCGTGGTCGGCCGCATCATCAGCATGCCGGACCGACGTGAGGACTTGATCAACGACATTCACATCTCTTCCGGCTCGTATTTCCCAGGTGTCGTCGCAGCCGAAGCCATTGTGAATGAGCGCTTCTGCGAGGCCAACGGACTGCGCGTCGGCGACTCGATCGAAGCGACGGTCAACGAGCGCCGCGAAACACTGCGCATCGTCGGCACGGCCTTCAGCCCGGAATACGTCTATGCGCTGGCCGGTCCGCAGCAGTTCGCCCCGAATGACCGCGATTTCGCGGTCATCTTCGCACGCAAGGCGTTTGTCGAGGGCGCGTTCAACATGACGAACGCCGTCAACGACATAGTGGGTTTGCTGCGGCCGGGAGCCAACGCAGAGGCCGTGCTCGACCAGGTCAAGAAGCGCCTCGACCAGTACGGGGTGTACAGAAAATATGGCCGGGACCAGCAGTTGTCCAACCAGTATCTGTCGTACGAGCTGATGCAACTCCGCAACTCGGCCGTCGTCACGCCGATGATCTTCCTGGTTGTAGCCGCGGCAGTCATCCACGTGCTGCTGCGTCGCATGACGGAGCTTCAGCGCACCCAGATCGGACTCCTCTGCGCTTTGGGCCTCTCGAAGGTCCGCATCACCGCTCACTACGTCCACTACGCTGTTGCAGTGGCGCTGGCGGGAGCCGTTCCAGGCGCAGTCGTCGGCTGCTGGCTGGCGGCCAGGTGGGTGGACATGTACAACCTTTTCTTTCGCTTTCCTTCGCTCCAGACGCACTTCAGCGCTCCGGTGCTGATGCATGGATTCCTTCTGTGCACAGGCATGTGCGCCCTCGGTGCGGTGCAGAGCGCCTGGGCCATACTGCACGTGCAGCCGGCGGTCGCCATCCGCCCGCAAGCGACGCCCGCGCGCTTGGTGCGCCGGGGTGCGTTCGGCTTCGTGTATGCGCGGCTGCCCCTGGCATGGCGCCTCAGCATGCGCAACGCCGCCCGCGCATGGCGACGCTCGGTTTTCACCGTAGCCGGCGTGGCTCTCGCAACCATCATCATGCTCATTGGCAGCGCCATGACAGACTGGCTGGACTTCATTGTCCATTACCAGTTCGACCTGGTGGACCGCTCCGACATGCACGTAGGCTTCACCATAGAGCGGCCAGCTGCCTCGGTGACAGAACTGCAGAAGGTGGCCGGCGTGCAGCGGGCCGAGGGCACCTTTCAGTTTGGCGCCGAGATGCGAAACGGTTGGCGGAAGAAAACCGTGCTCGTGATGGGACTCCCTGCCCAGGCCGACCTTTACCGCGTCTATGACACACGCGGCAGGCGCGTGATGATGCCGGAGGACGGCCTCGTGGTGCCGGCCAGGCTGGCGCGCTTGCTCGACCTGCACCCGGGCGACTCCTTGATGATGGACCCTTACCTGAAGGAGCGCCGCGAGCGCCCCGCCGTCGTGCGCGCCGTGGCCGATCAGTACATCGGCCTCACCGTGTACGCGGCCGGGGACCTCCTCGGAGGGATGCTGAACGAGGCCGGCGTCGTCAACGGGGCGCTTCTCCAGTGCGATTCCGCCGAGCTTGGGCCCGTCGTGCGCCGCCTGAACGAGATCCCCGGCATTCAGATGGTGTCGCCGACCCGCGCCATTCTCGGCGAGTTCGAGCAGACGGTCACCGAGTTGATGCGCGTGACCACCGTCGTCCTGGCGCTGTTCGCCGCCATAATCGCCTTTGCCGTCATCTACAACTCTTCGTCTGTGAGCATAGCGGAACAGGAGCGCGACCTGGCCACCATGTGCAGCCTGGGCTTCGAAAGAGAGGAGGTTGCCCGGGTCGCTACAAATGACATAATGCCCCTCGGGCTTGTCGGCGTGGCGGTGGGCCTTCCGCTCGGCGTCCAGCTCTGCCACCTGATGGCCCGGCTCTACGAGACAGACCTTTACCGCTTGCCCGTCGTCATACGGCCCGGCACTTACGCCCTCGTGGTGGCCGCAGTGCTTGCGTTCCAGTGGATAGCGCGCGGCGTGTGCCGTCGCCGGGTCTATCGCATTGACATCCTCCGGACCTTGAAGAGTCGGGAGTGACCATGAAGAAACTGTTGGCGCGGCTGGCATGGCCGGCGGCAATCGTGGCCGCGGTTGTCGCCGTGTATGCTTATCAAGCCACGCGCCCCGTGGCAGTCGAAACGGCGCTCGTGCGCCAGGGGCCCATCGAGGAATACGTGACAGACCAGGCCTGGACGCAACTGCATACCACGCGCGTCGTAACGGCTGACCTGCCCGGAACTGCACAGCGGGTGACCCTCGAAGAAGGGGACGTCGTCCGCCGCGGCGACCTTATCACTACCGTCTCAGACGCCGAACTGGCTTCATACGTAAAGGTGGTTCGCGCGCAGATTGCCGAAGTGGAGGGGCGCCTCGCCGGGGCGGACGTCACCCTGCCCAAGCCCTCCGCGATCGCGGCCGCCGCGGCTGAGCATGACGGCGCGGTGGCCGAGCTTGCTGCCGTCACGCAGCAGAAGGCCGCCTCGGAGGCGGACCTCGCTCTCGCCCAGAAGGAGCGCGCCCGCATCGGGGAGCTGTACCAGTCAGGCAGAGCCACTGACCGGCAGTCGGACGAGGCGCAGCGCGCGCTCCACGTCGCCGAAGCCACCGTGGCGGCGCTGTCTCACCGCTGCGTCGCCGCAGACATGGCTGCCCGCGTGGCCCAACTGCGCAAGCAGGTGCTCGATGAGTCCATGCACGACACCGCCTACCTGCGCCTGGTCTACGGAGCGCAGATGGAGCAGAACAAACATACCCTCGACATCGTCGAGTACGAGCTGGCTAAGACGCGAGTAGTCAGCCCCCTGGACGGAATCGTCCTGGAGAAGCACCTCGACAGCGACCAGTACGTGCAGCCCGGCGCGGCGCTGGTCACGATCGGCGATCCGGCCTCCATGGAAATACGTGCGGACATCCTGTCGGACGAGATCGCCCGCGTCCGCCCCGGCCAGAAGGTCCTCCTCGTCGGCAAGGCCATCCGGAAGGCCGATTCGAGCGGCGTGGTGAAGAAGATATACCCGTCGGGCTTCACAAAGGTCTCTTCTCTGGGCGTGCGGCAGCAGCGTGTGATTGTGCTGATTGCCTTCGACAACTCACAGCTTAACCTCCAGCCGGGCTACGAGCTGGACGTGAAGATAGCCGTGGCCGAGAAGGAAGGCGCGCCGCTCGTGCCGAGCGCGGCCGTGTTCGCCACGGCCCGCGGCTCCTCGGTCTTTGTAGTGAGAAACGGAAGAGCCGAACTCCGGCCGGTCTCCGTCGGCCTCAAAGGCGAGCAAGACTACGAGGCTCTGGCGGGCCTCCAGGCCGGCGAGGCCGTCATCCTGAGGCCCCCGTCAAACCTCAGCCCGGGCAGTCGTGTGCGCAGCAGCGCTCCCTCTGCTGCGCCCGCAGCAAGTCCCCCGCGTTGACTGCGGCGCTCCATACCAGGCAAGGGCCACCTCCCTTCAGCCCGCCCCGGCGCCTCCGCCGCTTTCCCATTCCCTCGTCGCGAGATTGCGCTTGGTCCCCGTGGTAGACTAACATATTTCGGGAGTGGTGCATTTCCGAGCGTCCGAGGATTGGCAAGGGCGATTCCTATGGCTCGACTTGGCAGATGGGCTGTCATCTCAGGCCTTGCGCTGCTTCTGTCAGCAGCGCTCGTCCCGGTCGTGGAAGGGCACTTGTGCGACAACGTGTTCCGTCAGCCGGACAAGCTCATCGTCAAGCCGGAGCTTACGAACGTCATCGTCAACGACAACATCGCGTTCAAGGTCTATCTGCAAAACAACATGGACCGGGGCATTACCCAGATACGGCTCGGAGGTCAGAGCCCCGCCTTCGACGTGAAGGTGTCCCCTGAGGTGATGGAACTGCCCCAGGGGGCGCGCGCCTCCTTCGACGTTCAGTTGCGCACCAGGCCCAATACCGCGTCCGGCAGCTATCCGCTGAACTTCCGGCTCTACGCTGTGAAAGGACAGGCGGAGCAGGAGTTCAAACGGTTCAGCCTTGCGGGGGCGATTGCCTACCTCGTGCCCCGCTTGGTGGAGACGAAGCCCGCGGCACAGGCGGGTGCGCAGAGCAAAGGCGACCTGATCCAGATAGACGGAAAAGCCGACGAGCCCGCCTGGGGCAAGGCCCTGGCGATGTCGAACTTCCGCTCCCCGGACGGCAGGCCTGCGATCCCCCAGACCGTCGTGCTGGCAGCCTTCGATTCCCAGGCCCTCTATTTCGCGGCCTCATGCATCGAGCCCAAACCCGGGGCCGTTAGTGCGGGCGACACGCTCACGTTTATCCTTAACCCCGAGGGACGACCGGAACTCTATTCCGTGACGTTGATGGGTAACGGCTCGTTCCGGGCCTCCGCGCACACGAACGTAGGAGAGCGCAACCTTGCCCCGGGCCTTGTGAAAGCCAGGGCGGCCGTCGCGGCCGGCGAGTGGTCTGCGGAAGTGGCCGTGCCCTGGACCGTGTTCGGTATGGACAAGCCTCCCAAACCTGGTGAGACATGGCGACTCAACATACTGCGCCAGCGCGCAGTGGATGGCGTGCAAGCAAGCTCCTGGACCCCCCTGCCGGGCGGCTATGGAGACGTGCAGAGCTACGGCCAGCTCTTCTTTGCGCCGGAGCCCTGATCCTGTCGGCCATCTGTCCTGTGGCGCTGTCCGACGAGAACAAGCCTCAACTGAAAGGCATACGTGTGCTTGTGCCCGCCCCCGGTGCGTACGCCGTGAAAGGATTTCGTGCGTTCCCGCCGGGAACCCTCGCCTCCGCCGATAGGCTCAGAATTCTCACCGTCGGCAGCACCTGCGAGGAAGTCCCTGCCACCGTCCTCGCGGCGGCCTCCTGGACCGACGGCAGCGTGAAACTTGCGGAGATCGCCTTTGCGTTCGAGGCCGGCCGCGACGGGCCCGCTTACTTCTGGGTCGAGTGCGGTCCGCAGGTCACGCGGGCGAAGCCCGGCCAGGCCGCCATCCAGAGCCCTGCCCAAACGCTCTACTTCGAGGAAGCCGAGGTCCCCTCGCCGGACTTTGACCTCGGAGCCGGCACCATGCTGGTGCGCGTTGAGCGGCACCCCGACCTCTGGTACTACGCCTACTTTGTTCCTACCGCAGCCATACTCGGCCTGCTCATCTGGCGGAAGGTGAGGCTGGGCAGATGATGCGGCCAACGGGTGCAGCGCGATGGGCCGTGCAGATCGCCGCCTTCGGCCTGCTCATCTATGGCGGGTACCTCGTCAAGGCGGCTCTTGGCCGGACCGTCTTGTCCGGCGTCTCAGCCCCTGCCGGCGCCTACTCCAGCAACACCTTGCCCCAGGGGTCTATCGCCTGGGCGCCCGGCGACGAGCCCGCTTTCAACTTCTACCCGCCCGGCGCTGCCTGCCGTTTCAACCCTGGCGGCGGGCTCTTCAAAGCATGCATCGTGCACCTCTTCTCAGAGAACCTCACGTGGCAGACGCCTCTCAAGTACCTCAGCCTTTACCTCTTCCTGTTCGTCCTGCTCGCCTTCCTGTTCGGACGCGCCTGGTGCGGGTGGGTCTGCCCTCTTGGCACCATGGGCGACGCGCTCACTGCCCTCAGGCGGCTCCTTCACATAGACCACGTGGACTTCTCGGCAGGTTTCAGAAAAGCGTTGAGAATCTCCTCTTATGCCATCCTGGCGCCGACGCTCGCCGTCTCCGCCCTCATCGGCGTGCCCGCGTTCACGCCGTACCAGTGCTACCTTTTCCTTCCATACTGCCAGATCTGCCCGGCACGGATTCTGTGCCCCCTTTTCGGCGGCCGCAGCTCGACCCTTGCCGACTTCACGAACGGCATCAGCAGTTTCTTGTCCGTTGCGAGCTGGGTCGTTCTTGGCCTCTTCGTTGCGGCCTTCTTCCTCGGAAGGCGCATCTGGTGCCACCTTTGCCCTATAGGGCTCGTAAACTCCTGGTTCAACAGGGGTTCGCCGCTGGAGCTTCGCAAGGACCAGGTGCGGTGCAACCGCTGCGCCGCCTGTGCTGACGCGTGTCCCATGGGGCTGGACCACGTCGTGCGCAAGAAAGGCAAGGCCGTGCTCAACGAGCCGAGCTGCGTCCTCTGCCTGCGGTGCGTGGATGCATGCCCGCGGGACGGTTGCCTCAGCGTCACTTTCTGGGGCAAGCAACTTATTCAGTCCAAGTACAGGGAGACGCGTTCGTGACCCGTCCCGACCCACACGGCCGTGACTTTGTAGACCGATATCCTGTCCCGCGGATTACGCCGCCGACCGGAGCGGCCGCCGAGGACCTGAAACTTCGGGAACGCGCGCTTGCTCTGTTTGCCTCGCGAGACGGGCGGCCCGCAGCCCTGGAGTACTTCGAGGACGTCGTCCGTTCTCAGGACGCGCCTGCCGGCGACGGCCCTCTCATCGGCGTGTTCTGCAACTTCGTCCCGGCGGAGCTTGTCGAGGCCGCCGGGGCCGTGCCCGTCAGGCTTTGCAGCGGCTCGGCCGTGGCCCAGTCCGTCGGCGAGCAACTGATGCCCCGCGACGCGTGCCCCATCGCGAGGGCCACCTTCGGAGCGGTCGCCGCCGGATTCGGCCTCGCCTCGCTCGTCAAGGCCGTGGTGGTCCCGACCTCCTGCGACGCCAAGCGCAGGCTGGCCGAGTTCCTGTCAGACTACGTGCCGGTCTTGTCTCTCTCGATCCCGCCGCGGAACGACTACCGCACGGAGCTGCCATACTGGGTCTCGGAGCTTGAACGTCTTTCCGAAGGGCTGTCGCACGTTACGGGCGCCACTCCCACCAGAGCGCGGCTGCGGGCAGCCATACTGCGCCGGCGGGCCAGGCAGGACGCCTTCCGCGACCTGGGCCGCGCGCGGCTGCGCTACCCGCACGTCCTCTCCGGCAGCGACCTGGCGCTGGTGGCCGCAGCCGCATTCTCTGCGGAGCCCTCTCCCTGGGCCGAGGCCACGCGTCGCCTATCGGCGGAGGTCCGGACGCTCGGTGAAGCCCGCCCGCGGCCGGCCGATTTCGTCCCGCTGGTCTTGACCGGCGCGCCCATCCTCTGGCCCGCCTGGAAGCTCTACGACGTCATCCAGAGCGCAGGCGGCTCCGTCGTCGCGGATACGCTCTGCTCCGTCACCCAGGGCCTCGATGACCCCGTCCAGGTGGACGACTGGAGCCGGTCCGGCATGTTGAGGGCCCTCGCGCTGAGGTACTTCGCGGCCTCCCTCTGCCCCTGCTTCATGGACACGACAGCCCTCACCGACCGCGTCTTCGACCTCGTGCGCGATTGGGGCGCGCGCGGCGTCGTCGCCCATAACCTCAGGCTCTGCCAGCTTGCCGAGATGCAGAGCGCCCGTCTCAGGCACATCTTGCGCGACAAGGGCGTACCGTTCATCGCAGTGGACACAGAACTCGGCAACGAAGATGTCGAGCAGGTCCGCGTCCGCGTGGAAGCCTTCATGGAGATGATAAAGGAACGTCCTAACGCCCAATGATCACAGCCGGAATAGACATCGGTTCCGTGGCCACCAAGGCCGTTGTCCTGAGCGATGGCAAACCGGTCGGCAAGGCGCTCGTGCAAACGGGCACCGACCCGCGCGCCGCCGCCGCAGAAGTCCTCTCGCAGGCGCTCGCTCAAGCGGGCCTGCGCGAAAGTGAACTGCCGCGCGTCGTCACCGGCTACGGGCGGGTGGTCGCGAACAATGGCGCGCGCACTATCACGGAGATTCTGGCAGCGGCCCGTGGCGCTCATCGCGTGGCCCCGCAGGCGGACGGCGTCATAGACCTCGGCGGGCAGGATACCAAGGTCATACGCCTCGGCCCGGACGGCACCGTGGCCGATTTCCTCATGAACGACAAGTGCGCCGCCGGCACCGGACGCTTCCTCGAACTCATGGTCTCGGCCCTTGGCGTTGACTTCGACAGGCTGGGCGACCTCGCAGGTGCTGCCACCAGGCCCGCCCGCATCAATTCGACCTGCGCCGTCTTCGCCGGGAGCGAGGTCGTCTCCCTCATCGCCCGCAGCGTGCCCCAACCCGACATCGCTGCCGGGCTCTTCGCCTCGATAGCGTCGAGGATTGCCGCGCTGGCAACCCACGTCGGAGGCGCTGGCCGCTATGCCTTCATCGGAGGCGGCGCCAGGAGCCCGGCCATGCGCACGGCCCTCGAGGCCGCGCTGGGCAAAGAAGTCATCGTCCCCGACGACCCCCAGTTCGTCGTCGCCCTGGGCGCCGCCCTCTCCGCCGCGCAGCCATGAGGCCGGCCGCCGCCGTCTCGTCCGCCCTCCGGCGGAAAGCTCCCGGTTGCAGTCACATCAGCCCGTGAACTGGTTCACCCCGCGATCCCGAAGCACCACTTGGGCCTGCCGGCGCAGCGTCATCCCGAGGACGCCTCCCGGCGGCCGAGGCCTGCCCGCCATCCGTGTGGCGGGGATCTCGGGAAGGGGTACGCCTTTCAAGCCGGAACAGTCCCTGGCCCCATATTGGACCAGATGCCCCGGCTGTCTGTGCAGCCGTTCCGACTACCTCACGTCCTTGGGTGCCACGCCCAACCCGCCGTACGGCGGATTGAGCCTGCGGCCGTGGCTGTTGTCCTATGCCGTTGTGGCACAGCCGCCGCCGAATGTAGTCGTCGTGTTGGGGCCGTTATGGCATCCGGCGTACAGCCGCTCCTTGACTAGCCAGTTGGCTATCATGCCCCAATCCCGCTCTGGGCTGCCGAGCAACTGTCGTCCCGAGGTCGCCGCGGGGCGAACGAGGGACCTCGGGTAGGGGAACGACTCCCAACCGGAAACAGTCCCTGACCCCAGATTGAGCCCGGAAACCCCTGTCCGCACAGCGGCGGAGGCCCCTCTGCTGGCCCCGCCGCTGGCCTCCCGATCCGCTCCCATTGCGGCAACGCAACCGCTCCCTCGGCCCCTCGGGCTCTGAAAGGGAACCCATCCAGACCCATGCGGTCGGGCCCAAGGCATAATCCCCCCGCGGCCGAGCCGGCTTAGGGGATACCCGGCCGAGGGTTGAACGCCGGCAAGTCCCTGACGCCAACCTTCCCCTTCTTTGAGGGATACCAATCCTCGAGAAACTCCGTGAGTTGATCTGCGAATTCCCAGGCCAGGCTCGGGTCCTGCCGAAGGAGGGTGAAGAACTTGGTAAGGACCTCCTTCTTGGCTTCTGGGGTAAAGAGCGCATCAAGCTGAAGTGCCAGCAGCTCACCAGAGGCCTCAATGGAGACATAGCCGTCTGCCTCCTCCCATCCGCCGGTTAGCAACTGCTTGGCCCCACTCGCACGCATCCAAACCGGTGTAGGCGGGTCGCCAAAAACTTCACGGTACAACTTCGATAGGCTTGTCTCGCTGACCCTATCCCGGACCTTCAACCCCAGGACGTAACTCCGGTATCGGTGTCTGCCCGCCACGACGTCCATATCCCCCTCGCTCGCACGGAGGCCTCCGTGCAATGACCTCCGTAGGACTACTCCGTAAAGGGCTAAAAGTGCGGCAATTCCAAGGGGCACGGCCCAGAGCAACAGCGTCCGCTTCCGACCCATGTAGCCTCCCGAACCGTCAATGTCCAGAGAGCCGAACTCGCCGGTCTCGCCATGTCGCCGTTTTTCTTACTTCACCAGTGGCCATCAGTGTTGATCTGTGTCAAAACCTCCGCTGCCCCGTCTCCGTTCATTCACCGACAGGCCTCCCGCTTTCGACGGTCGGGGCTATGGGCGTGTCGCCCGCGTTCCCGAGCATCGTTGTCGTGCGGTCGGCGAACGTCGTCTGGGCTTCTGCCGGCGGGGCCTCGGATCCCTGGAAAGGGCCTGTTGGCAGGTCTTTCACGTCAATTCCGGTCTTCTTGGCCTTTTCCCAGTCCAGAGACAGTCGGAAGACCTTCCCAGCATAGACGCTTGCAGCGCCTACGTCTGGGCCATGCAGCAAGGCGAAGAACTTGAGGATGACGGCCTTCTTTGCCTCGCGCGTGAAGAGGCCGTTCTTCTGAAGCCATTCTGCCATCAGCAAGGGCTTCTGCAGATAACCAGCATCCGCATCCCACCGTTCCGATAGTCCCTTGAGAACTCGTCCCTCCCCTGTCGCCGAATACCAAACGGGCGGCGGCGGTTCGCCGACAAGCTCCCTGTACATCCTTGTAAGATCCGTCTCAATAACCCTATCCACAACCGTCACGCCGAAGATTGCCTCCTGGTGGCGGCTCCGTCCAGCCATGACGTCCAGGCACCAAACGTCGGAATACGGCGCAGACTTCCACAGGAAAGGTACGCAGAGGCCAAACAGAATCACCCCCGCGATTGCCAGCAAGAAGAGAAGAAGCGTTCGTCTCCAGGGCATTCTGCCTCTGCTTCCTTCATCAGTGTCCATCTGTGTCCATCTGTGTCTAAAAACTTTGCCGTGCCGGATCAGTGGCCATCAGTGCAAATCAGCGGCCAATGCCTCTTTTTCGCGTCGTCCGCCGTCGTCTATGTCAGTCCGTTCACGTCCCTGTGGATGCTGGTTTCGCGCCGCGCGTCGGCGGCCAATCGCTGTCACCGGTTGCTGTTGGCACCAGCCGCCCTCTCTGCGGCCGTTCCCCACTTCCGTGGGGCAGTATACACTACAAGCGCGGAATTTCAACAGCCATTTTTCAAATATCGGCGTCCGAGGTTGTGACAGAAGCGCCGGAAGCCTGGGCACCGGCCTGGAATAGGCAGGGAATTGCCAACGGAGGGTCAGGCGTGGTGGACGGCGCGGATCTTGTGCGTCGCGGTCGCCAGGGGCCCCGAAAGCGCATACGCCCACATGAGCGCGCCGAAGACGAATTCGTACTCCCACAGCAGCGACGCCGCCACGAACGCCGCCGCGCAGATCACGGCCACGGCGTGGTTCATCCTCGAGATGATCGTCCCGGCGTGCTTGTACGGAATCCGGCTCACCATCAGCGCGCCCAGGAGCATCATGAGGCAGGGAAGCACCATGGCGGGCACGGGGATTCCGTGCTCCCATGAGCGCACATAGATCAGTGCAGCCGTAGCTGTGGCGGCCCCGGCTCCCGTGGACGGCAGGCCGACGAAATCGCCGTGCCCTTCCTCAGCGTCGCTCTGGGCGACGTTGAACCGGGCCAGCCGCCAGGCTGCGCACAAAGGATAGACCGTAATGAGCGCCCATCCCAGGTCGCGGTCGTGCTCGGGCAGAAGCGAGCCGACCAGCACCGCCGGCGCCACGCCGAACGATATCACGTCTGCCAGCGAGTCCAACTCCGCGCCGAAGTCGCTGGTCACGTCCAGCGAGCGCGCCAGTGCCCCGTCGAAAGAGTCCATCAGGACGGCCGCCAGGATCATCAGGCCGCCCAGGTCCGGGCGGCCCTCAATGGCAAAGGCGCAAGCCACAACGCCTGCGGCAACATTGGCGAGGGTCGCAATCGAAGGAAGTCGTTTGGCAATTTCCACTCTTGTTGGTGCTCCGTTCAGGTTGGCTGCTCGACCAGGCGACGCCGCGGCCGGCCGGTTCGCCACCTGATTCGCAGAAGGTTAACGAGAAACGCGCACGCCGCCCGCACCCGATCCGTCGCGCGCTCGGGAAGGGGATGCCAGCGCACGGGCACCTCGACGAGAACGTAGCCGAGCCGGCGGGCGAGCGCGAGCACCTCAAGCTCGGTAGCGCGCGCCGGCGTCTGCTCCATCGCGTAGAGCTGCCGGGCGACCGGCCCGACAAAGCAGGTGAAGCCGCCGCCCGCGTCGCGGATGCCGCCGAGGAGCAACTGATCTGCCACGAAGCTGACCAGCGCGTGGCCCGCCCGCAGGCGCCAGGGCAGGCTCCGCCGTGCGGCGGGTCCTAAGTAGCGCGACCCGATGACGACGTGCGCGCCGCGCTCGAAGTGCGGCAAGAGCCTAAGAAGCTCACCAAGCGGCACAGAGGCGCTCTCGTTCAAGACGAGCACGTAGTCGCCCGCCGAGCGCAGAACGCCGAGCTTTGCCGGGTTCGCATGCGCGTCTCCCGGAGCAGTGCTGAAGACCCGGAGGCTTACGAACGCGCCGCCTGCATCATCGCCCAGCCTCGCCGGTTCCGCTCCGGCCGGCGCAACTACCACCACTTCAGCCGGGAAAGGCAGGCGTCGCGCCTGGCGGCACAGCCGCCTGACGGTCGAGCGGAGGCCGCGCTGCGCGGTCCGAACGGGCAAAACGATGCTGATGGTCTTCATGGTTGTCCCCCGGCGCTAACCCTTTGCTAACAAATCCCGTTCCAACCCGACCCCGTCCAGGGCGGCTGTGGGCAGTAGTCTCTAAAGTCTTGTGACAAAAGGGGATACGTACCCATTGCGAGAGCGACGAGACGTGGAGAGCGCCGGCCAGACCCGCCTTGCTGCCATCGGCTGATTGCACCTGTGCAATGCTGGGATTGCACTCGCGCGCGCTGTGATAACGCATCATGCGCAACGGGCGGGCGAGCCGAGCGACCGGGCGGGCGGCAGCCTTTCACCGCTCCCCGAGGATCTCCGCCGTGAAAACGTAGACCTCGGTGCGCGGGTCCTTCCATGCGTCGGGTGAGAGCCCGGCCTTGCCGGCGCAGCAGTGGCGCAAGAACTCCTCTTTGCTCCAACCGGTCTCGGTGGCGACCTGGGGGAGGAAGCATCCACTGGTAAAGCCACGTTTAATATAAATACCGTGCGTGCCCAGCTCGACTTCCTTCATCGGGTCCTGGATGCGGCGCAGCGGCGAAAGGACGGAGATCTCTACGTGCAGGTCCGGCAAGTCCCGGGAGGTGAGCGGCATCCCGAAGAAACGCGGATCCTCGCGGGCGGAGGCAACCGCCATCTCTTGCACGATCCGCCAGAGCGGCTGGTCCGCCACGAAGCGCCCGATGCAGCCGCGCAGATTGCCCTGCGTCCGAAGGGTGACAAAGGCGCCCTGGAGCCCGGAAAGCTCGGGGTCCTGCACGTCGAACCGGGGCGGGCGCTCGCCGCGCACGACCGCTTCGACCGTGCTGCGCGCTATGTTGAGGAGCGCATTACGCGCATTCTCCGATAGCATGCGTCAAGGCTCCCTGTGGGGCAGGAGCGCGCTCGGCCCGGCGGGCTCTGCAACGGGCGCCGGCGCTGCCCGGCCGGCCGAAAGAGCCGAAGCGGGCCCGGGCCTTTCCGCCCGGATGGGCGCGATTCTACTCGATGCCGTCAACCTCGATCCCCTTCCGCAGCAGGAGGGCGGTCGTGACGCCCGGGCCACGCACGTCCGCGCCGGCGCGCGTTAGGCGCCTGACGCCGCAGGACGGACTGCCTTCCTTGAGGACTGCCCTCCGAGCGCCGACGAGTTCCGCGAGTTGAGCGACGGCCTCTGCACCGCGCAGGAAGTTGGCGGTCACGTCCGTGCCAGACCCATTGATTACCTGGGCGCGGCCATCGAGCACGTCCTCACCGCTGCCCTGGCTGATCTCGGCAGCCTCGCGCGGCGTCGAAAGGCCGCCAAGCTGCTCGGGGCAGGCGGGAATAAGGACGTGGTCCGCCGCCAGTGCGAGCACCTCGCGCCGCCGGCAGTGCGCGCCGTTGTAGCGCGTCGGCAGGCCGAGCAGGCAGGCGCTCACCAGGATCGGCGGTCGGTCCGCGCTTGGTTCGTCCGCGCTCATTTCGCACATTGTCCCCCCGGCGGAAGAAGGCAGTCAAGCATAAGCGCAGGTGCGGAGCCCATGCGTGGCGCCTTCGACCATCCCTCGACCGGCGTCCTGGCGTTCCGCCCGATGGTTGCCGGCCGAGGCAATGCCGAAGTCGGCTCAGGTGCGCGGCCCTATGGCATTGTCAAGCAGGTGAGGGCCGAAACCGGCCGGCGTGCTTATGCGCGCGGCGTAGAGATAGACGGCGGCCCGGAATATCTCCGCAAGCGCCGACGAGATGAGGGCGAGCGCCAGCAGGTAGACAATGGCCGCCGCGATGAGGACGAAGCCGAGGGCGGTCGTGTAGGCTATGGCTGTACCGGCGAAGATGGCGGCGACCCCTGGGATGGCGAGCAGGAAGAAGATGAAGCCGAAGCTGAAATTGCCGACCACCTGCTCGCCCCAGGTGCGCCTGATGGCGGCTGCGGAGACGTTCAGCGCCTCTATCGGCCCCTTGTTTTCAACGACGATGACGGGGACGACCAGGAACGTCATCAGCGACCAGGCGATGCCCAGAAGGCCGGCGATTAGGGCGCCGACCTTCTTTGAACGGTCTTCGGCGATCCTGAGGGCGAGGCCGACGGTCGCCGAGACAAGGGCCCAGCCGAGGATGAGGGGCAGCCTGGAGACGGCAATCCTCAGGCCTTGCGATATGGTGGCTTCCTGACCTTGCATGCGCCTCACTGCGCAGGCGACGAGGGCTGCGTTGAAGAAGAAGGCAACGGCATAGTTGCAGAAGTAAAAGAGGAAGAGGACGCCGTAGTACATCACGTGGGCAGACTGAGAGGCATCAGAGCCCGGCGGCCGGTAGAATCCTGTCCCGGAGATAGGCAAAGCGAAAGAGGCCGTGACAATAGTGCACGCAAGGCCCGACAGAAGGGGGAAGAGCAGCAGGCGCTTGTCTTGTTTCAACACGTTCCAGGAGGCGCCCATGAGTTGCCAGGTGTACGAGATGCGGTCGAACATGCGTATCTTCCCTATGGTCAAGAAAGCAGGCGCCATCAGGGTATGCGCCGGCGTGGCGGAAGTCAACGTCCTGTGCGCCGACCCGTGCATGAGAATTCCCATGAAACAGGGCCGCGCAACTGCAAACCCCCCTTCTTCTCGGCGCTAAATACGAAGCAGATTTCACGCACCCCCATGCCACATCGAAGAAATGCTCCTGCGGCTGGTCAACGTTCCCGGGGCGCGTCCCGCGAACCGCGGTCTGACTCTCGCAGCATGAGGGGCGGCGCGCTATTTCATGAGCAAATTAGTCATAATTTATGTCATTCACTTCAAGGATGTTATGACAAATTGGGTTCGTTTCGCAAAATCGTCGCTGTGCGGCCTCTGCACAGGTGGGCAATGCCGGGCCGCGTGTCTGGGCGGGACGCCATGCATTCGAGCGGCCTCGTGGCCGCCGGCTAATGTCAACCTACCCACATGCGGGCAGCTCAGGTGCGCCCTAACGCGGATCGCCACTGGGCGCCGGCCCGACGTTGATCTCCTGTGACCATTCAACGTCAGCGGCGAAGCCGGCAAGCACTTCGCCCAAATGCCCATCTGCCACGGCTTCCAGCCACTGCCAATCCAGCCGCTGATCTGCACCGATGGTCACTGATCGAAGAGCCCTCTCAAGAACGACAGCCCGAGCCGCAAAGCCTCCATGCTCTACGTTGTGCCCTACCGCTTTCCGGGTTCACCTTTTGTCGTATCAGTGATGATCGGTGCGCACCGGCCACCGGCCGACGCCTATCAGTCGGCCAATGCAGTCGTTTTCGCGTCCCGCGCTGAAGCTATAAGCCTCGTGCGCCATGACAGAAACCAATAGGCCGGGACGGTCACGGGTGCTCCCAACAGAATCCCCAACGCCCAAAGCCCCCTGCGGGAGCCGGTCCAACCGTGCCTTTCGGCCGAGTAGAGCGAGACGAAAATGGTCGCCGCGAAGGCCAGCACCGCGACCATGGCGGTAACCACCGCCCAAAGCGGACCCTCTGCAAACTCCCAGTACCATTCGTTGCCCTGTCGTTGCCCGTACGTGGCACCGAGCCCGAAGACCAGGCCGAGCAGGAGGTTTCGGAAGATCACCGGGCCTGCTCTCTGAGCCTCGCATGTCACAGTGATACCAGCAAAAAGCGCAAGGGCTGTGCGACCGGCTGTTTGTGACACGAAGCACCGTCAGGGTATTGCGCGATCCTCATTAAGGCCAAGGCCGACCCTGTCTTGCTCTCGATTTCCTTTCCGCTCACTTCTGCGTGCCAGCGGCTCGGTAAGAACAAATGTGCCGAATACTAAGGCAAACATGGCATGGCGGGTTGTCTGGAAGGAGTACGGATAGATCGCAAGTCCTATCGTAAGTGCCGCTGCGAGCATCATTCCGAACGCGAGCCGTAACACTGACGAACCAAGCCGAAAGTGCATGTGCAAGACTGCTGGAATCAAGAACACAAAGAGCCAAACTGGGTAAGCAGTCTCCGAAGCAGTAGCAGTTCCTGCCGCGCACATACCCGTCATCACTAAGAGCCACCAGATCAGCGCGTCAACAACTGCAGTCCTTCTGTCTCTCATTCTCACAGTCCGTATCTTCACGATCACAAGAACCACGAAGCCCGTCAAGGCCGCTGCGCGCACGGCGTTCCAAAGGCCGTCCAGAAGCGTCTCCCCCCTGATGAAAATGCTGTAACCGAGGATCGTAAGCCCCATGTACACCGCGAAAGGTATACATTCAATCAACAGGGAAATGGCGTTGGCCTCACTCACTCTTTCTACAGGGGTCAGCACCCTCGATGCGTTGGCCACCGCGCCCATAGCGGCAAGGCTCATGATACTCAAAACGCCCCACACGGCGGCTTGAACACCTGTTGCTGTAAAAGCGGCGTCCACGAACTTAATGCCGGTCAAATACAAACCAACCATCATCAGACCCACCACTGCAAAGCGGGGCCAGGGAAACCAACCAAAGCGCGGTATCTGTCCGCAGTTCGGACAGATGAGGTAGCTGTGCAGCACATGGGCCGCTGGCACGATGTCAGCCCTGGGAAAGGGCTCGCGGAATTTGCCACCACACTTTGGACACTTCTTCCGCCAATGGAAATCGAGCTTCATAGCCGACCTCCTTCTTTGTTTTCTCCCGTCGCCCTGCCTCGTCTTCTCACCGTCGGTGGCGGCAATCCGCGTCCATCCACGTCCCAGTGGTGCCGTTCCGCAGTCTCCGTCCGCTCCTCTCCCATCCAAACCAAAGCCTTCGTCGTATCATCTCGTGCCATTCCGTCGAAGGCGCCTTCCTTGAGCGCCTTCAATTACATTGTCAGCTCCGCTGACGGTCCGCCGTCGAGGGCGCCCTCCGAACACTCGGGCAGCGCCACCAAGCCGCCCGAATGTCAGCAACCCTCGACCAACTGCCGCTCCGCGACAGCCCGTCATCAGTGTTTATCAGTGTGCGCCGGCCAATGGCCGGTGCCAGTGGCTCGAAGTTGCCGTTCAGCCTTCCGTCCCGTACCAGTGGGCGTTCCGGCCCTTGCTACCTTCGCGTCCTGCTCAACAACTACTGCTCAAACACCCGCCGCTTGACTTCCACCTTCCGCCCGAAACTCACCAGCAGCCCGACTTCCAGGCCGGTCGCTTTCAGGTAGTTCACAAGCTGCACTTAATGGGAAGCCTCCAGCCCGCTCACAGCCTTTTTCTCCACCGTAGGTCGTATCAGTGGGCATCAGTGGGCGCCGGCCCGCGGCCGGTGCCAGTGGCTCACAGTTGCCGTTCAGCCTTCCGTCCCGTATCCGTGGCCGTTCGGGGCCTTGATACCTGCTATGCCCCGCTCATCGCTGGTCGAATATCCTCCTCTTAATCTCGACCCGCGGCCCGAAGTTGATCAAGAGCCCAACCTCGATCCCCGTCGCCTTTAGGCGCTATTGCAAAACCTCCTTCAGGCAGCCTGATGATGAAGGCGCTTTTCGGCACAGATAAGTGTGGCCGCAAGCTGATGCAGCGCCAGAAGGCTTTCGGCGCTGCGCTCGTAGCACAAGCGCAGACGGCGATGATGATTAAACCACGACAGGCTGCCTTCCACTACCCACCGCGTCTGGCCCAAACCCGATCCATGCGTGTCGTCCTGGGGCCGGGCCAACTGCGGCCGGACGCCGCGTGCCCGCGTGGCACGGATGTTCTCGTCCCACCCATACGCCCGATCGCCTTGGAAGACAGTGGGGCGGTATCGTGGGCGGCCACGGGGCCCCTGGATCGGTGCAATCGCGTCGAGCAGTTCTATGGCGACCTTGCCGTCGGGAACGTTGGCTGGCGTTGTCATCAGTGTCAGTGGCAACCCGCGGGCATCGACGACCAAATGGCGTTTTACGCCCTTTTTGCCGCGATCTGTGGGGTTTGGCCCCGTGTGAGCCCCCCAAAAACCGCACGCACGGAAGCACTGTCGATGACGGCTCGCGAGAGGTCGACGCCGCCCTCCCTGCCCAAGGTGTTGAGCACGCGCTGCCAGACGGCGGGCCAGACACCGGTTCGGGCCCATTGGCGCAACCGGCGCCAGCAGGTGGCACCGTCCCCACAGCCCAGTTCGGCAGGCAGGTCGTTCCAGGCACAGCCGGTGCGCAACACAAAGACGATGCCCATGAGACACTTGCGGTCAGGCACGCGCGGTCGCCCACCCTTGGGCTTAGGCGGTTCAGGGGGGAGCAACGGCGCAATCTCGTTCCAAAGCTCATCTGTAACCCAGTGGCGAGCCATAGGCAGCCCCTTGCTTGAGCGTCTACGGCTCGATCATCGGACATCTGGAACCCCAAACTCAAGGGTTTTGCAATAGCGCCTAAGGTAATTGATGAGCTGCGCCTCGTGCACGCCCTCCAGGCCGGCCTGCGCCTTTATCTCGACGATCACCTTCCCGTCCACCACCATGTCGGCCACATAATCACCCACGATCTGGCCTCCGTAGCTGACTTGGACAGGTTCCTGTTGCTTTACCCCGACCCCCTGCTTCTCCAACTCAATGGCCAGAGCATTCTCATACACCTTCTCCAGGAACCCCGAACCCAAAGTGTTATGCACCGTGTAGGCTGCCCGGATGATCCTGTCCGTGAGGTCGCTTTGTTTATATGTTCTGCCGTTCTTCGTATCAGTGGCCATCAGCATATGTCCGTGCTCTTAAGGTTTCGTGGCGTTCTTCTGCCCTGCAGAACTGCTCGCTCTGGCCAGGCCCTCTCTGCGACCCTCCGGCAACGTCAATCGCCCGACCGTGACATAACCTGAAACCGTTGCCTATCTTCCGGGCGTCGGCCAACAACGTTATGCGGCTTTTGTTGGTACCCCGCCTCATTTTCGTCATCAGTGGTAATCAGTGTTCATCAGTGGCAAAAACGTTGCCGTGCCGTCTTCCGTGGCTCCGTTCGTCTTTTCCTCGGAAGCGGCGCGAACGCCGCTAATCATAAACGCAGCTTATTGCCGAATCAAGCCGTTCCTCCGAATAGTCGTCCTATCAGCCTGAATTGTGTCGTCGGCGGCTTTCCTCCATCCTTCCGTATCGAGCCTTGCTCCTTCTGCTATAATGGGAGGTTTGGGCGGCAGCGGAAACCGCTCCCCTGTACCTCCATGCCGGCAGTCAAGGCAACCATGGCGCATATCCCGTCAATCGTCATCGTCGGCCGGCCTAACGTCGGCAAGTCATCGCTCTTCAACGCGATCTACGGCAGCCGCGTGTCCATCGTCGAGCCGACCCCCGGCGTCACCAGGGATAGGGTCAGCCGCACCGTCGAACGCGACGGCCTCACGTTTGACCTGGTGGACACCGGCGGCATGGGCCTTCACGACTCCCAGGAACTGGCCGCAGACGTGCAGAAGCAGATCCTCATCGCCATTGAGCAGGCAGACCTCGTGCTGCTCGTCGTAGACGGCAGGGATGGCCTCCAGCCGTTCGACGCCGAGATTGCAGGCAGGCTCCGCGAGGCTGGCAAGCTCGCCCTCCTTGTCGTCAACAAGTGCGACGAGCCGCGCGACGAGGCCGCCGCAGCGGACTTCTATGCCCTGGGCTTCCAGCAAGTTCATACCGCATCCGCAGCACACCATCGGGGCATCGAGGATCTTGTGGACGAGATAGCGGCAACGCTCCCTGAAGCCAGAGGGGCTGCTGCACCGTCCCCCGCCGAACCCATGAAGATGGCAATGGTCGGCCGCCGCAACGTGGGCAAGAGCAGCCTCGTCAATTTTCTGGCCCGCGAGCCGCGCATGATCGTCAGCGAAATCCCGGGCACTACGCGGGACGCTGTGGACGTGCGCTTCAAGATCGGCGACCTCGAGTTCATCGCGATCGACACCGCCGGCCTGCGCCGTAACAAACAGGTCAAGAACTCCATTGATTTCTACAGCACCGCCCGCGCCAGGAGCGCCATCCTGCGTGCCGACGTGACCGTGCTCTTGATGGAGGCCCCGCTGGAGATCGGCCGCCTCGAAAAGCGCCTCGCTGACTTCATCACTGCGGACTACAAGCCGTGCGTTCTGGCGATGAACAAGATGGACCTGGCCCACGGCGTCTCCCGCGAGCAGTTCCAACTCTACATTCGCGAAAGGCTGCCGGGCGTCGCCTTTGCGCCCCTCGTCTTCATCAGCGCCTCCACGGGCGAGAACGTGATGCACCTTATCGAGGCGGCCCAGACGCTCCACGAACAGAACTCCATCCGCGTGCCGACCAGCGACCTGAACAAGGTGATGCAGGAGGCGACCTCCCGCCGCTCGCCGCCCTCGACCGGAACACGCCTCGGCAGGATCTATTACGCGACCCAGGTGGCCGTCAAGCCGCCCACCATTGCCCTCTTTGCGAATGAACCCGAACTGATCGGGGAGAACTACCTGCGCTACCTGGCCAACCAGCTCCGGGCGGCCTTCGGCTTTAACGCAATTCCCATAAAGTTCGTCGTCCGTGCCAGAGAGCACGCAGAGAGAGAGACGTGAGCTTAAGAGTCTCTAACAGGATGCCCCGTGGCCACGACGGAGCGGATTCCGCCGCAGGCCAAGAAGAGAGGGCGCGGCGCATGGGAGACCAATGCGTCAAGCCCGAGCGACACAGGCGTGCGGCGAAAGCCGCCCGTCCCTTCGGGTTGCGCCTCAGGCTGGTCCGCCTGTGGGGGACTGCGCAAGGTCGCCTCGCCGTGTCTGACCCTGGCACGTCGTCCTCGGCTTCGCTTGCATCCACTCAGCCGGAGGCGCAACGCGGCTCACGCGGCATTCTGGTAGAGGCTCTAAAGGCATGACGGTTGGAACGGAAGACATACTGACCGGCCGCTTGTCGGGGGAAGTCGAAGCGGCGCCCGAACGCGACGGCTACATCCGCGTGCTGCGCGCGCGCACGCATAACCTGAAGGCCATAGACCTTAAGCTGCCCCGGGACGCCCTTGTGGTGGTCACCGGCATCAGCGGCAGCGGCAAATCCTCGCTCGCCTTTGACACGCTCTACGCCGAGGGGCAACGGCGGTACATCGAAAGCCTGTCGTCATATGCGCGCCAGTTCCTTGAGCGCATGCCCCGCCCGGATTGCGACCTGATCCTCGGCCTGCCGCCGACCATCGCCATCCAACAGGAGATGACGGGCGCGAGCCCGCGCTCCACCGTTGCCACCACGACGGAGATCTACGACTTCCTCCGACTCCTCTACGCCCGCGTCGGGACGCCTCACTGCCCTGACTGCGGCACAGTCATCCGCCACCAGACCCTCGAGCAGATCGTCGGCGCGGTCAACGACCTGCCAACGGGCACCCGCCTGACCTTGCTTGCGCCGCTCGTGCGCGGCCGCAAAGGTCACTACCGCGAGCTGTTCGAGCGGCTCCGCTCGGAGGGCTACGTCAGGGTCCGGGTGGACGGCGTCATCCGCGACCTGGACGAAGTCGAGCGGGTCGGGCGGTACGAGACCCACGACATCGAAGTCGTCGTGGACCGGCTGATCGTCAAGAAGTCGAAGCTCGCCCGGGCCGAGTCGCCCGACTCCACGCAGGAGAGCCCGGTCTATGTCGCCTTCACGACGCGCCTGACAGACAGCGTGCGCGCCGCCCTGAGCGCCGGCGGAGGCACGTGCATCGCCCTGCTGGAGGGCGGGGAGGAAATCCTCTTCAGCCAACTCTTCGCCTGCCCCACCTGCGGGCGCGGCTTCGAAGAGCCGAACCCCAACACGTTCTCCTTTAACAGCCCCTACGGCCAGTGCGAAGCCTGCAAGGGGCTCGGCACCGTGGACAGGTTCGACGAGGATCTGATCGTGCCCGACCCGTCCCTCAGCATCTCGCAGGGCGCCATTGACCCGTGGGCCCGGGCAAGCGGCCGCACCGGCAGGCACTTCGCCTCGATACTGGAGCGCTTAAGCGACGCGCTTGGCATAGACCCCAAGAAGCCCTTCGAGAACATAAGCGCTGCCAGGAGGCGCGCGCTCCTCTACGGCGACGGCCTTCAGGAGAAGACCGGCATCCCTGCCGGCGAGGCCGTCATCCCCTCGCTCGAAGCCCTGCTCGAGGACAATCCCATCCTGGGCGCGCTGAAGTACGGCAAGTACATCAGCCAGGCCACCTGCGAGTCGTGCAAGGGAGCGCGCCTCCGCCCCGAGGCGCTGGCCATCACTGTCGGCGACGTAAACATCAACCAGCTCACGGCGCTCAACGTGCAGCAGTGTCTCAGTTTCTTCGGGCGGCTGACTTTCGAAGGATCGCGAGCAGTCATCGCTGCGCCGATCGTCAAAGAGGTCAAGCAGCGCTTGCACTTCATGCTCGACGTAGGGCTTCACTACCTCACCCTCGAACGCCGCTCGAACTCGCTCAGCCGCGGCGAGTTCCAGCGCATCCGCCTGGCCACCCAGATCGGCAGCGGCCTGACGGGCGTCTGCTACGTGCTCGACGAGCCCTCCATTGGCTTACACCACCGTGACAATGCCCGCTTGCTCGACGCCCTGGAAAGGCTGCGCGATGCCGGCAACACTGTGCTCGTTGTCGAGCATGATGAGGCCACGATCCGCCGTGCGGACTGGGTGCTCGATCTGGGACCGGGCGCAGGCCGTAGCGGCGGTCGCGTCGTCTACAACGGCCCGCTCGCAGACCTTTACGACTGCAAGGAAAGCCTCACGGCTCTTTACCTGACAGGTCAGGAGGAGATCGCCGTTCCGGAGCGCGTGCGGCAACCCAAGGAGGGCCACGCCCTTACGATCAAGGGCGCGCGCGAGCACAACCTGAAGAACTTTGACGTCGCCTTCCCATTGGGCCTCTTCTGCTGCGTGACGGGCGTGAGCGGAAGCGGGAAGAGCACCCTTGTCAACGATATCCTTTACCGCGCGCTCGCTCGCAAGCTCTTCGGCAGCCGAGCGCGCCCGGGCGCTCACCGGGCGCTCGCAGGCGCCAAGGACGTGAAGCTCGTCCTCGAAATAGACCAGAGCCCGATCGGGCGCACGCCGCGCTCGTGTCCAGCCACTTACACGAAGGTGATGGACGACATCCGGCGCGCATTCACCGACACCCGCCAGGCCAAGATACGGGGCTTCGCCCTGGGGCGCTTCTCGTTCAACAGCAAGCAGGGCCGCTGCCCCATCTGCAAAGGGTTGGGGGAGAAGCAGATAGAAATGAGCTTCCTCCCCGACATGCGCGTGACTTGCGAGGAATGCCGCGGCAGCCGTTACAACGAGCAGACGCTCCAGATCGCCATGCGCGGGAAGACAATCGCCGACGTGCTCGCCATGACCGTTGAGGAGGCCCTGGAGTTCTTTCGCAACTACCCGGCCATCGAGCGCAAGCTGAGGACGATGCGCAACGTCGGGCTCGATTACCTGACGCTCGGTCAGCCGAGCACGCGCCTTAGCGGCGGCGAGGCCCAGCGCATCAAGCTGGCGCGCGAACTCGGCAAAGTGCCAACCGGCGGCACCGTTTACATCCTCGACGAGCCGACTACCGGCCTGCACTTCGAGGACGTGAAGAAGCTGCTCCACACCCTGCACGGCCTCGCCGACATGGGCAACACCCTCATCGTCATCGAGCATAACCTTGAAGTGATCAAGAACGCGGATTACATTATTGACCTCGGCCCGGAGGGCGGCGATGAAGGCGGCCGTGTCGTAGCGTGCGGTCCGCCCGAGGCCGTCATGAAGGTCAAGGAATCCTACACGGGCCGGGCGCTGAAGGAGCTTCTTCAGGCCCGCGCCCGGCGCACGCCGAAAGCAGCCCCTCGCTCTGAGTGACAGGGCCGCCACGGCCCGCCTGGCGGCGAACCCGACGTTAGCAAGGCGCCCACATGACCAAAGCCGTCCGCCGCACCGCCAGCAAAGAAGCCGTCCGCAAGCTCGTGCAGAGCACGCAGGGGTTCATATTCGACCTCGACGGTACGCTCTACCGTGGCGACCAACTCATCCCGGGCGCAGATGAGGCTGTGCGCTGCCTGCGGGGCCTTGGCAAGCGCCTTGCCTTCGTGAGCAACAAGCCCATCGGCACGCGCGAGGAGTACGCCGCCAAGCTCAACCGCCTCGGCATCGCGTGCTCCGTTGATGAGGTCATCAACTCGCCGCTGGTGCTTGCCCGTTACCTGCAGAAGCACCGGCCCGGGGCGAAGTGCTTCCCCGTCGCCGAGGAGCCGGTCATTAAGGAGCTGCTGGCGCACGGGCTGCGGATTTCTGAGGACCCGAAGGAGATCGAGGTCGTTGTGGTGGCGTTCGACCGCACCTTCGATTACCGGAAGCTCAACATTGCGTATCGGGCGTCGCTGCACGGGGCGGAGCTGATCGCGACGAACCCCGATCGCACCTGCCCTATGCCGGACTATGACCTGCCGGACGCCGCGTGCATGATCGCGGCCATCGAGGCGTGCACGTTGCGGAAGGTTAGGCCGATTGTCGGCAAGCCGTCGGCCATCATGCTTCGTGAGGGGCTGGAAATCCTCGGCCTGAAGGCTGGTCAGTGCGCGATGGTGGGCGACAGGTTGGAGACGGACATGCTGATGGCGCGCCGGGCCGGGCTGGCGGGGGTGCTGGTGCTCACGGGGGTGACGTCTGCCGCGGACCTCGCCTCGCTGCGGGTGAAGCCAGACTACGTGCTTAGGTCGGTGGCGGACATTGCCGCGGCCTGCGGGCAGTAGCCAGCCACGCCGTTAGCTGGAAGGCATGCGTGCGGCGTTCGTAGGTTATCCTCGCCCGATCAGGTGCAACAAGTCGAATTCTCGGAGGCCTCTACGACCGCCGTCACATTGCCCATTTCACCTGAGCCGGCACATCACGACCGGTTGTCAATGCGAATGGCGTCAACTGCCTGATCTACCCAGTTGGAAGACTCAGTTGCCCAGTCATAGTCCCTCAGGTCAAGCTCGTACGTAACGTCATCACGGTTAGGGTCGCTGTCGGCATACTCGAAGTAGAGCTGTAGGAATGACCTCTTGAGGTCTTCCGCAGGCAGCTTGATGACGGTATGGTAGGTGCCGTCTCTATTCTCAAGAAACTGTGCAAGCCGCTCGTGCGTAACGTTGCCAGAGCTATCTCGCAATTGCCACCTATACCAGTATGGCCTAACCTGCGTTTCCCAGAAAGGCGCTCCCTGCAGTGGGAGACGGGTGTGCCGCTGGATTACTACCCGAAGCCATTTCTCGCCGGCGTACGTCCCCTTACAGATAGAGGCGTCGATGTAGATCTCGTAGGGCGAAACCGCATGGCCGAGGCGGCTCCGGGGAACGCTGTAGATCATTCCCATCTGGCCTCGCCGAGCTTGCTCTTCCCCTGTTGCGGGGGAAGTCGCCGCGTGTGTCTCAAACGCCCACAGAACGGAAAGCAATGCAAGAAGAGCGGCAAAGACCACGGACATTGTTCTGAGACGCCGCATTGCGTGCTCCTTTTCTGAGGACACCATGTTAAGGCGAATTGGGTGTTGATTCCTGAACTGCCGCTTCAGTCCGGCACCTCATAGAACTTCTTCAGATCCGCCTTGCGCTCCTCGGTTAGCTCGTCACCGTAAGCCCGCACGATGGCTTCATAGCTGGCGTGCAGGGAATGGCGCGTATCTCCGTTAGCGCTGTAAAGCTCGCCTTCCTCCACCCAGGCCACGGCCGTGTCGACATAGAGCACGCAACGGCGGTCTCGGCGTGCGCCCTCGCGGCTATAGGCGATGATGACCCCGTCGGGTGTTGAAGGCGGTATAGGTCCGACGTACTCGAAACTGGACTTGAGACCCTTGGGGCCAACGACGGGCGGAGCCTTGTCCATTGGGTCGAGCAGCAGATTCGGCGACTCCAGGTACCCCTTTTCGACCAGAATGTTCAGATTTGGCGGGTACTCGCCCTTGTTGTCCCTCCGGTAGATGTTGATAGCAAGACCAACATGGTGAAGGTTCGCTAAGGCGCTTGGCTGCTTGGCCATGTCCTTCAGCCAGCCCTCCCTCATGGCGACGACAAACAAGAAGCCGATGATCAGCCCAGCGGTGGAGGTCGCCAGTCCGGCTATAGCCAAGCCCTTCCCCGTCAGTTGGCCGCCGGTCCGGCGTATCTGCCGCAGTGCTACAATGCTCATGACAAGGCCGGGAATGGCCGTGACGCCGTAAATCACGATGGCACAGACCCCCAGCACCAGCGAGGCAACGGCCAACTGGCTGGTTCGGAGAACGACAGTTCGCTCCAAGGCAACAGGCTTGCCACACGAGACGCAAAGCCTGGCCCCTTCCGAGTTCAGAGTTCCGCACGATGAACAGTACATCAAGGACCTCCAAGGCCGGGCATTGACGTCAGCGCATTTGGCCACAAGCAGTTCAGCTACCTCCTTCCACCCCTGCACGGCAGCCTGATGCAGCGGCGTCCGGCCATCGTTGTCGCCGGCGTTCACGTCCGCGCCTTTGGCAATAAACAACTCGGCCACGCCCTTTTTGCCCGTCAGCGCGGCGAAGTAAAGGGGCGTAATGCCCACCTTGGCATGCCTGGCGTTCACCTCCGCGCCCTTCGCAATAAGCAGTTCAGCAATGTCTTTGCATCCATTCCAACCAGTCAGGTGCAGGGCGGTCCAGCCGTCTTTGGTCTTCGCGTTCACATCGGCTTCGTTAGTGATCAGCAGTTCCACAATCTCTTTGTGGCCAGAGCCAACGGCCTCATGGAGCGGCGTGCCGCCTCCCAGGGGAGCCACGAACCTCTTCTCACTCGCGTTCACATCCGCGCCGTGCGCGATAAGCGTTTCAGCCACTTCTCTGTTCCCCGCCGAAGCTGCCATATGGAGGGGCCTCGTGCCATCCCTGTCGCCTGCGTTCACGTCTGCTCCCTTGGCAACGAGCAATTCTGCCACCGCTGGGTGACCGTGCAATGCAGCCATGTAGAGCGGCGTCGTGCCGTCCAGGTCGCTCGCATTGACGTCTGCCTTGTTCGAAATCAGCAATTCGACAATGACCTTGTGGCCTTCTCTGGCTGCCCACCACAGCGGCGTACTGCCCGCATAGCCCTTTGCATTGACACCTGCTCCCTTGGCAAGGAGCAGTTCGGCAACGTCCCTGTGGCCGCCTTCGGCAGCCAGATGCAAAGCCGTAGAGCCGTCGTTGTCCCTGACGTTAACATCAGCGCCCCTGGCGATGAGCACTTCGGCCATCTCTTTGTGGCCATGCTCAGCGGCCGCATGCAGCGGTCTCACCCCGTTCTTGTCCCTTGCGCTGACGTCAGCACCTCCGGCTATCAGCAACTCAGCCGTCGCTTTGTGACCCGTCCAGGCAGCGCGGTGGAGCGGAGTTCTACCGTCCCTGTCCGCAACCTTTGCATCGGCACCCTTTGCAATGAGTAGGGCTGCCACTTCCTCGTGACCCCCTTCCGCGGCCAGATGCAACGGTGTCCAGCCGTAACTGTCCTTTGCATTCACATCCGCCCCTCTGGCAATCAGCAACTCCGCCACTTCCCGGCGGCCTTCCCTGGCAGCCACGTGCAAAGGCCTGGCACCGAAGTCGCCCTGGGCGTTCACGTCTGCACCCTGCAGGAGAAGCTTCTCGACCGCGGCCTTGTCACCTGCTAATACGGCAGCATGAAGAGGGTTCGCGTCGCTGCTCATTTGCAGGCTAGACTGGGTGGAGTTGGAGAGACCCGCGGTCGAAGGCAAAAGACCTACCTCCCCGCCTGGTCCGGCTGAAGCCGTCCACAGCCCAAGGGCCGCCACTGCAAACACAGCCGGCATCAATTGCCGCATGGGTCGCATTTTCATCCTCCGAGCCGTTTTGACGGATTCCAGTACCCGCCTACCATATTAGTCCCATTTTCGAGGCTGGAGATTTGCGGAATCGGCCAAATCGCCCTCTCGTGCCCTTGTATGGCGTCCGCCGGGGACCTCAAGTCGCCGAAGGTCCGGCCTGACTACGTGCTCAAGTCGGTGGCAGAAAAAGCCGCGGCCTGCGCCGTGGCAGGGCCTGACTCCGCAACCCCGATGCTATTCTATCGCTTGTCCTCTGTCTCCTGCTGCGCTTTGTGCCTTGCAGCGGCGGCACGCATGGCCTCGGCCACATCGGGATGGGCGCTCGCATAGTCCAACGGCGTCGCGCCGTACTCGTCCCTCTCGTCAACGCGGGCTCCGTGGGCGATGAGCAACTCTGCCACTTCCTTGTGGCCTCCTTCCGCCGCAAGGTGAAGGCAAGTCCGTCCGCCAGAATTCCTCGCGTTGACATCTATCCCCGCCGCTATCAGAATCCCAGCAACCGCAAGATTACCCGACCACGCGGCCGGAAACAGTGCAGTCTCCCGGGCGATTGGGTCGCGCACCGACACACTTGCGCCATGCGATAGAAGAAGCTTAACGATCTGTGCGTTGCCCCGCGTCGCCGCCGCATATAGGATTGGGCCCTGCAGCAAGTCCTGGATGCTGCTTAGGCCAGCGCACTTTTCAAGCAGCGCTTCGGCCCAGACCGGGTCCCTTTCTTCCACCGCCTTTAGGAGAGCCTCCGCGGGACACCGGGTCCCGCGCAGTTCCTCCATCGTCGGAGTCACTCCCACGTCGTCGCCCAAGATGTCTATCGTCGTCCAACCCAGCAGGAAGTCCAGAAGCTCGCCCGGGTTGAAGCCGAGCCGTACGGTGTACCCCAAGCCGGCGGCTACTTCGATCTGGGTGTAGTAGTATGCCTTATCTGTAGCCGACAGGAACGGAACGAACAGCATGCCGCCCTGGTAGCCCTTCCGCCTCAAGTCCTCCACCGGGGACACGCCGCTCAGGTCGAAAGACTCAACTGATGTCACTAAGACCCAGGGCGGGCAGTGGCCGACGAGCCACTTCAGGGGGAATGGCACGGGGCTGACCAGGTCTGCGCAACCACTCCAGCCACGTTCAGTTGGGACCGAGAAAGCCCCCCCGCCGCGAAGGCCCCAGAAGTCAGAATTCCAGAAGAGCCCAACGTTGACGAAGCCGGCTCTTGCCTTGACTCCCCAGCCTTCGCCGACGGTGAAGGTGAAGATGTCGGCGGCGTCTCGCTCGCGGTCAGCCCAATAGCCAGGCGCTGAGCATCCGGCCGCCGTTGCAAGAAGGACGAGACCCCAGAGAATGACGCATTTCGGTCCCATGGTCCGGCTTCCTGCTTAAGAAAGCGCTGGCACTATGTTATGGCTTGGCCTCTGCCTTCTGCCGACTCTCCTGCTTGGCCGCGGCGGCACGCATGGCCTCCGCCACGTCCTGATGACCCCACCGAACGGCGCGGTCCACAGGTGTTAGACCGTACATGTCCTTATCGTCAATCCGCGCGCCATGGGCGATGAGCAGCTCAGCCGCCTCCTTCTGACCTGCCTCCGCCGCGAGTTGAAGTGCAGTCAGCCCGTAGCTGTCCTTTGCCCCGACATCCGCGCCAGCAACTATAAGGACTTCCGCGACCGCAACATTCCCCGCCCAGGCTGCTGGAAATAGTGCTGTGCGGTTGCCGCCGGGATTGCGTGCCGACAAATCTGCGCCATGTTCCAGAAGGAGCTTAATCACCTCTGGCCGCTCAAAGCGAGCGGCCAGATAGAGCATAGGCAGGCCGTTGGCCGTTGTCATGTTGCAGAGGTCACGCTGCCGGTCGAGCACGGCTTGGACCACAGCTTTGTCGCCTTCCTTCACCGCCTTTTCAAGAGCTGCAGCGGCAGTGAAGACGTCATTCAGATCCTCCCTCGTCGGGAGCACGCCTACGTCATCGCCGAAGATGTCTATGGTCGTCCACCCGAGGAGAAAATCCAGAAGCTCTCCCGGGTTGAGGCCCAACCGCACCGTGTACCACAGGCCCGCCGCTACCTCCAGCTGCGTGTAATAGTAGGCCTTGTCCGAAAGCGACAAAAAGGGAATGTAAAGCATGCCCGCTTCGTACTCCTTGTGCCTCTTGCCTTTTGCACCAGTATCGGTACGCAGGACAAAGGACTCTCCGGAGCTCGATAGCACCCATGGCGAGCAATGGCCTACCCGGGCAGTAATGAACGGCACCGGTATGGGACTGACCATGTCTACGAGTGACCGCCACCGCCAGTCGCTTGGAACGCTGAAGGTAGTCCCTCCTCGCAGGCCCCAGAAGTCGGAATTGTAGAAGAGGCCGACGTCCAAGAAGCCGGCCCTCACCTTTGCCCCGCCGCCCTCGCCAACCGTTAAGGTGAAGATGTCGGCGGCGTCTCGCTTACGGTCCGCCCAATACCCAGGGGCTGCGCAGCCGGTCGCCGCTGCAAGAAAAATGAAGGTACAGAGGACACTAACGAAGTGCCGGCAACGGCTTTTTTTGACTGCGGATGGGCGGCCGCCGTTGACGGGCGCGCGAGGATGAACGCGGATACGAAGCACGGTACTCTCCTTCACGAATGGCCTGGAAGAACCTTCCAGGCCGCAGGAACGACTGCTCTGGGGCACGAACACGACCCGTTGGTCGACGGCCAAACCCTCATGGCGCTTTTTCAGGGAAAAGGCGTTCCGCTGGGAGCCGCCGGCGCCTGCTCTTTCTGGAGGAGACCTTCCGGGAAAGAGCACCGCATGACGATTGGCTCCGACTCAACTCCAATGTCCTGTTCAGGCCGGTCTTCCGCCGATCCCATCAGGAAAATCCCATGGACCTTCACTTCGGTTCCGCCCGCCGAAAGACGCTCAGGCAGATTTGATCCAGATGGCCGCATTTCACGGGTCAACTCCTGGAATTGGGCGGCTGGATACTCATGCACCCACCGCTGCCCAGGCGACAGCACTTCCGTTTCCCCGGCCTCGGTCTCATTCATGGCCACCTCCGCGTACATGAACGCCGCCCCGCCGCCATCCGGTGCTCTGAAGAAGAGGATCAGCAAAGGAGGAATTGGAGGGACAACAAGGAGGCTCTGGCTGAGAATTGGCATGGGAGGGGCTAGAATGCCTTCGTGGTCCGACTTGTTCTCGAAGGTTACCCGGAAAGCCTGGGGAAAGCCCTGCTTGTCTTGCTGCCCGAGTTCCAGAGAAATGCGGATGTCCTTGTCGGTGAGGGGCGCGGGAGAAGTTGCACTGGCCGCCACACAACCGCCAAACAAAGCCGCCAAAACAAGCCCGCACCAGATGAGCGCGATTCTCATATATACGCCCTTCTCAACGCACAGACCAGCCACCCGGCCCTCCCCATGGCTGGAGCGGTAGAATGTCGCTGGGACACTCCATCGTGCCTTCCTCGTCTCAGCCTGTCGCACCTTCTTGGGACTTATCCGCATCTTTACCTTTGCCCCACAGGGCGTTAGCTCCCGCGTCGTACAGGATCATGCAGACTATCGGAATGTATGTAAAGACAAGAAAAGTCGTGAATACGCTTGTGATGTACCCATCAGAGAATAGGTCGCCAGACTTGTGCAGGGGAATTCGGTCGGAAAGGATCATGGCGCAAGCGGCAAGAAGCACTCGACCTGCACGAAGGAGGCCGTGCTTGAGTGACCTCAATTTGCGGAATCGCGGGACTGTTCCGACGGCAACCAGCGCGCTTGAGATCATAACGGTGAAGATGAGACCTCCCCCAAACGATGCCGCACAGAAACCGACCGCGCCTACCAGGACGGCTGCCAGGGCCCGCCAGAGCGCGTGCATGCTCGGGGCCGAGCATGCAAGCCCGACACATGCACCATAGAGGGCTGTTGGGAGGACGTACCTTGGCAGAAGCAACCACGATTTCACGACAAGCGGTCGGTAGAGCAGGATCGCTATCAGGGGAGCGAGCACTAACGTCCAGGAAACGGCTTTCTTCCAGCGGGGTGAACGTTGCTTTTCCACGATACGGCACCCAGCCTATGGAAGGTTGCATTGTTTGACCGGAGGCGTACCCACTCCTCAGTGGCGCTCGGCCAGCCCCCACCCCGCGTAGCCCGGATGAGTCACCCGCTGACAGCGCACTTCGGTTCAGCGTTGCCTACCGGTGTTCGTGGCCGTTTCTGTGAAATCGGCCTAATCTGCGTCGTCTGGGGACCCAGGGCCGTTTGCCTTCCGTCGCCTCTACCCCTCTCCTTCAGTGAAATCCCATCTCCCACCAGCAGCAGAGGCATCCGCCGTACGGGCCGAACCGGTCTTGGCGACTACCGGGCCCGCCGTGACGAGCATGTCACCTTCCCGGGCCAAACCCGAGAAAGGGAATCTCTTTGTACCATACGATCAGGCTGGCAAGAGCCGCATAGAGCATCACAACCGTGACGCATTTGGTCACGATCTTGCACCAGCGTTCCTGCAAGTGCTCCTCGAAGACCACCTGCAGTCCACGCATGAAAATGTAGCACCCAACCGCAAAGAACGTGTAGTTCATCAGCAGATCTCCCTCCTTCGGCAACGCTACGGCCGAGGCGCGCGGTCTTCCGCGTCCGCCCGAAGAGCGTGATGCGCCATGCATCTACTCCTCGTTTGCATCGATCCCGGGGGCAATCGATCTCGTGAACTGCCCCCATTCTGTGTGCCAACTGGTATTAAAGTTTCTCCTGCCAAGGCACAGGGGCCGAAGCGGCAAGATACTGACCGGCCGCGTGCTCTAACATTTACTGAAGCGAGAGGCCGGCCGTCACGGAGAACGGCACTTCTTTGACCTCCAGGTCCTTCCAGTACTCCACCTCCACGTCAACCGCGTCCAGTTTCTCCGGAAGCGCGAACTGCTGGTCTACGACGGTCTTCCCCATGCCCGACATCGAGGTAGTAGAGACCACATGGGACTCCAGCTTCTTCCCGGCCTTGTCGTAGAAGGTGATCGAGGCAATCCCGGAGATGTCGTCATTCGCCCTCACCGTGATCGTCATGGCGGCCTCGCCCACGCCGAATCCCTGCATCATCTCCTTCATTTCGAGGGGCATGCCTTCCGCGCCCCCGCCTCCAGCCCCGGCGAGAGCCTGCCCCACCCCGGGGCCCATGGTGAAGGTAACCTTGGGCTCGGCCTTCGCACCTGCCGCGCCGGCTGCCTGCTCCACCTTCACAATCGTCAGAGGAACGGGGCCGACAGTGATCTTCGTGCCTTCCTTGAGGGCCACGTTCTGCTGGCGCTGGGTTGTCTTCTCAGATCCGAGGGAGAGCTTCAGAGTGCCTTCCGCCTTAATGCCGGCGCTGCCTTTAGCCGGCAGCGAGCCACCGTTGACCTCAATGAGGCCCGTTTTCCCGTCCTTGCTCGTCTGCATGAAGCCAAAAGCGGGCATCTGGAAGCCCGCGGAGGACGGTGGCGCTAAAGTAGCCATCGAGAAGCCTGAGGCCCTTGATGCCGTCCCGCGCAGGTCCGTTCCCTTGTCGTCCTGCAGGACTCGCAGGGCGCTGCCCTGCGAATCAAACTTCACAATCTGCTTCCCCTTGCTCTGGACCAGCAGGGCGAGGCTCGTGCCCTTGCCCATCGCGCCGAGAGCGCCCATGGTCAGGTCTTTGTCCGGAGACTCCGCGATTACTCGCAGGCCGACGACCTGGACTGAGACGTCTGGTGCCGGGGCTGCCTGCCCGAAGACGGCTGCGCCGCCGGCCAGCAACGCCAGAATGCCCAACACACACATAACCCTTCTCATCTTCCGTCCTCCTTCACGCAAAGAGGCCAAAGATCTCACCGCAGAGACGCAGAGGGCACGGAGAAAGTGAAAGCTCGGGGGAACAACGAACAGCGTAGAGTCACCCACCGTTTGCTGCCTCCGCAAGCAGTCGCGTCCAGAAGCCCGCCACAGCGGTGTGGCGCCTCACGTAAGGCTACCACTGGCCGATACAAATGGCAAGGCCCGTCAAACCTCTTTTCGGACCAGGCTCCGGCAACGGCATTTATCAGACGCAGATGGCCACAGATGCGACCCGAACGGCGCCAGGAGGGCCATGAGCGGCCGACCGGAATGGGAGCTGCGCCCGCGAGAAGCGCGCGCTCGCCTGCCTGCGTTCTGCGCGAAATGACGGGCATGTAACCCTCAAAGCCCCATCTCAGCCAGCCTACAGCCTGTCACGTCCGCGTCCATCTGTGTCCATCCGTGTCAAGAGCCGTGGGGCCTTCCCGTGCCTGAAAACTCGATCGGACCGTTCGCCTGCCTGAGGCACCGACAGCCCGTGGTTCGGTGGCTATGTTGTGGCACGCCTAATTCAGCGGGCCGCTTGCCGTCGGAGACGGGTCCGGTGCTTTGCGGAGCACTCAGGGGCCGGCTGGCTGTCGCCAACATGGCGACAGTTGGTCGAAGTCGCTGACATTCGCTATTAGCGAATGTTGGGAAAGCGCCTTCGACGGAATGAGGGCCGGCACTTCGCTGGGTGAGAGGTCTCTGGGCGACCCGAGGTTCCTCATCCCGCCGGCGCGGGATTCGGAACGACAGGCTGTTGCGGCTGCGGTAGCTCAGGAGCCGGGACTAAGGTCTTCGGCCGCGTGAACCCGATTGAGATTTCATGCACCCGGGGCCCTCGCTCGGCGAGGTAGGCCATGTGGTGTGGGGCGTCCCGCGGGCTTGAATGATCACCAGCGGGAATCATCCCAAGATATGGCCGAATTCCGCATTTTCAGTCTTGACAAACGGAACCGTCGGCCCTATATTGTTGTGCGTCAACTGAAACGCCGCCCGCCGGATGGGGCTGTTGGTGCGGGTTTCATAGTCACACTTTTACGAAGGAGTTGGGCCCGGTGTGTCCCGAAGGCACAGTAAAGTGGTTTGATAACAAGAAGGGTTTCGGATTTATCGAGCAGGACGACAGTAATGAAGATGTCTTCGTTCATTACAGCTCGCTCATGATGGAAGGTTTCAAAACGCTGGAGGAAGGAGATCGCGTCAGTTTCGAGGTAAGTCGCGGAGAGAAAGGCCTGCGGGCCATAAACGTGCAGCGCGTATAGCATCAGACGCCCGCCGCAAATCAAGCCCGGTCCTTGCCGTCTTGGAGGCCGGGCTTTTCGTTTGGCCTAACGACAATTCACAGAGAGGGGGTAGGGCTAAAGACAACGAACGACAACGACGCAGACGCGACAGAGCGCGTCCCTCCATCTTCGCCGTACGGCGGATGACCGGTTTGTGTGAAGGCAAGCCATGCGATGAGGTCTTCACGCGCGGAGACGCTCCTGGCAGGGAGCAGCTGGTCTACGAACGGGGCTCGCACGAATCAGGTGGCAAGGCGAACCCGCGCCGCACGGTGTACTCCGAGAAGCTCCTCGGCTGCACGAACTGGCGCAAGTAGTCCGGCCCTCCCGCCTTCGAGCCGATGCCCGACAGGCCGAACCCGCCGAACGGCTGCCGCTCGACCAGGGCGCCGGTGATCGGGCGGTTGACGTAGACGTTGCCTGCGCGCAGGCGACCCCGCACCTCGGCGACGCGCCGGGGGTTCCTGCTGTAGAGCCCGCCCGTCAGGCCATAGGGCGTGGCGTTGGCAATCTCGACCGCATGGTCGAAGTCCCGGGCCGGGATGACGCAGAGCACCGGGCCAAAGATCTCTTCCTGCGCAACGGCAGACTGCGGCCCGACATCGGCAAGGATCAGCGGGCCGACATACCAGCCCTCCTCGGCGAACGGACCGGGGTTGCCTTCGTAGGCCACCCGTGCGCCCTGTCTGCCCACGGCGGCATAGCGCAGGACCTTCTGCCGGGCGCCCTCGTCCACGAGCGGGCCGAGGCTGCTGTGCGGGTCCGAGGCCGGCCCGATCGGCAGGCTGCGCGTCGCCTCGACAAGCCGCTCCAGGAACTCGCCGTAAACCTCCCGCAACACGACCGCCCGCGAGCAGGCGGAGCACTTCTGCCCCTGGTAGCCGAAAGCAGACTGGAGCACGCCGGGCACCGCCTGATCGAGGTCGGCGTCACGGTCCACAATGATCGCGTTCTTGCCGCCCATCTCGGCGATGACGCGTTTGACGTGGCGCTGGCCCGGCCGCACCGCTGCGGCCAGCTTCTGGATCCGCAGGCCGACGTCCTTCGATCCCGTGAAGGCTATCACGTGCACGCCGGGGTGCCGCACAAGCGCATCGCCCACGACTTCGCCGCGGCCCGGAAGGTACTGGACGACGCCCGGCGGCACGCCGGCATCGTTCCAAATCTCCATGAACTGCGCCGCGATGACCGAGGACTGCTCGGCCGGCTTCACGATCACGCAGTTGCCGGCGACGGCCGCGGCCGAGGTCACGCCGGTCAGGATCGCCAGGGGGAAGTTCCACGGCGTGATTGCGACGGCCACGCCGAGCGGCTCGTAGAAGTACGCGTTCTCCTCGCCGTAAGCCGGCCTCAGGCGCGGCTCCGAGAGCCGCACCGCCTCCCGGGCATAGTACTCGAGGTAGTCAACCGCCTCAGCCACGTCCGCGTCGGCCTCGCGCCAGGACTTACCGACCTCGAAGACCTCCCAGGCGGAGAGTTCGAAGCGCCGCCTGCGCATCTGCTCGGCCGCCCGAAGCAGGAGCGCCGCTCGCTCGCGGGAGGGAATTGAAGCCCAGCCTGGCCAGGCCTTCTGCGCCGCGCGAACCGCCGCCGCTGCGTGCCTGCGCGAGGCGGTTGCGACCAGGCCGACGACCCGCGAGGCCTCGCATGGATCGCGCGTCACCAGTTTGTCCACCGTCTCGACAGGCTTCCCGCCGATCCACAATGGGTACCTCTTGCCGAGCCGGGTGCGCACCGCCTCCAGCGCATCCGCCATGGCCGCTCGGGCCTCGGGACGGGAGAAGTCGCTGACTGGCTCGTTGCGGAACGGCGCGTCGAGGCCGCGCGGCTCAGCTTCGGCCTGGTCCTTTGCTGCGGCTGGCGCCGGCTTCGGCGGGCGCACCAGCTCCGGGATCGGCAGCGGCGAGGCCCATATCTGCCGGAGGAACGCGGAGCGCGAGGTAGCCTCCAGCAGCCGCCGCACCAGGTAGGCCATGCCCGGAACGAGCCGCCCGAAGGGCACGTAGACACGCGTCCGATGCCCCATCTCGGCCAGCACGGCCTTCAGTTCGTCGCCAAGGCCGAAGAGCGTCTGAAACTCGATGCAGTTGACGGGCAGGCCCAGTTGCTCGGCGGCCGCGACGGCGAGCGCGATGCTTCGCACGTTATGTCCGGCGATGGCGGGGCGAAGCTGGTTGCGGCGGCGCAGCACGGCCAGGCAGGCCGCTTCGAAGTCTGCGTCCGTCTGCTCCTTGGACTGGTAGACGGGCACCGGCCAGTTGCGATAGCGGGCGCGCTGGACCTCGTAGTCCCAGTAAGCGCCCTTGACGACGCGGACATGCACGGGCGTCCCGCGCCCGGCGGCCCAGGCGGCCAGGTCCTTCAGGTGCGCCCCGCTGCCGGGCAGGTAAGTCTGGATCGTGATGCTTGCGTGCGGCCAGTCGCGGAACTCGTCCTCCATGAGGACGGACTTGAAGATGCCGAGCGTCAGGTCCTTGAACGCGTACTGCTCCATGTCCACGCTGACCGCGGCGTCGTGCCGGCGCGCTGCACGAAAGACCTCGCGCAGCCGGGGGAGCACGACGTCGAACGAGCCCTGCTGATCTATCGGATCGAAGCGGCTGTAGAGTGAAGACAGCTTGATCGAGACGTTCAGGCGGGGGACGGGCCCGTAGTCGGCATCGTCGGCCTGCGGTTGGTCCGGCCACGCACCCATGACGCTGCACGCGCGCTCGATCAGGCCGAGGTAGGCGTCAGCGTAGCGTTGCGCCTCTGCTTCGCTGTTGACCTCCTCGCCCAGGATGTCGAGTGTGGAGGCGAGGCCGCTCTGGTGAAGCCGGGCGCAGACGTCCAGGGCCTCCTGCTCCGTCTCTCCCGCGGTGAAGCGGCGCTGAAGGCCACGGACGAGGCCCCGCACGGCGCCGGCAGCGTCGCCCGCGTCCGGGCCGGGCAGGAAGTCGCCCGGCTCTCCTACGTAGGCGGCGAGATAGTCGAGCAGTTCCCCGTCAGTCCTCGCTGCCGGGTAGACATCTATGAAGCGGAAAGCCCTGGCGAGGAAGCCCACGCCCCGATTGCTCCAGGCAACCAGCGGGTCGCGCCTCAACTGCTCGGCGTAGTCCGCGGGCCGTCGCCACTCGATGCGCCGCAGGATGTCGGCCGCTATGCGCTGGGCCGCGCTCTCCAGGTCGTTCGTATCCAAGCTTCACACCCCACGCCCCTGGCAGCAAAGACTCCCATAGTGCCTGGGGAGGCACCTCGGCGCCCGGCCAAATCTACTGCAGCCGAACCGCCTCGCCCGACCGGGCCGAATCGTAACATGCGTAGACTAACTTCAGGGTCTTCAGGTTGTCCTCGCCCGTTGTCTCGGGCGCACCTTCGCCCCTGAATGCCTGCAGGAAGCCGGCATGGCAAGTGACAATGCTGGCCTCCACTACGCGGTGATCCGCGTCAGCCCACCTGTAACTGATCGGTGGGTATCGCCTGGAATGGGTGCCGTCTCTGGTCGTTACCCGTATCCAGTAGTCTGCGGCAACTTCCGCCGTGCCCTTGTCCCCCTCGACGAACACGAGCGACTGGGGCCGGACATCGTGCTCGTAGTAATTCTCGGGGTAAGCCAATTCGCACGTAACAGTCGTCTTCCCGCCGTTCGCCAGGAGCATTACGGTAGCCACGTCCTCGCCTTTGATATTCGGATGCACCTGATGAATCTGGCAATACAGGCGCTCAGGCTCCCCAAAGTAGAAACGGGCGATGTCCAGAATATGCGTGCCCATGTCGGTGAGGATGAAGTTCTCAAGGTCCTTCAACGTGGGCTCGTTGATAAAAACGGGATAGCCCGAGACATGCGTGATGCGAGCACGGAAAGGCGTACCGATGTCGCCCGAGTCGAGGACGGACTTGAACTGCCTGAGTTGAGTCTGCCACCGCCAGTTCTCGTGGATGAAGTAAGGGATGCCAGCCTTGGCGCATGTCTTGACCAGTTCCTCGCCGATCGCCACGGAGGGAGCCATCGGCTTCTGGCTGATGACCGGCACCCTGTGAGCCGCGGCCATCTTGACGAAGCGCGGCAAGGTGAAGGGGTTCGTGCACAGGTCTACAAAGTCGAGCGTTTCGCGCCGGAAGAGCTCTTCGGGGTCGTCGTAGACTTTCGGAATGCCGAATTCTTCGGCAAACGCCTCGCCCTTTACGCGGGTCCGGTTGAAAAGCGCTACACATTCGGCCCCATCGAGTTCCCGCCACGCTGCCATTTGGAAGCGCGCAAAGAAGCCGGCTCCGAAGAACGCAAATCGCAGTTTCCTGATCTCACCACCCTCCGGCATTCCCGCGCTCGTCTTCTTGCCCATGCTCTTGCTCGTGCTCCTGCTCTTGTTCATCCTCTCGTCCTCCATTCACCTCCCGCAATCCCCGGTCTTTGTGCTCTCAGTCTCGCTTGCTCACTTACCGCGCTGCGCTGAGCAGGCCATCACGGCCGTATGTCTGCAGACATTCGACTATGCAGCCCGCAGCACCGCCGCCCACTGCCCGGGGCCGGGAGTCTGCAAGTGCGCGCAGGCGCCCGATCGCATCTGACGCCGGCCGATCCACCCTCCCTGGTCTATGCCGAACCAGCGCAGGCTCACGCCGTTCCGGCAGGCGGAGATGTCGAGGTCCGCGGCGCCGCCGTCTGTGAAGTAGACGGCATACTGTGTCCCAGGCTGGGCGAGGCAATAGGCGGTGTTGTCCCCGTCGGCGTGCAGCAACTCCGGGTGCGGCGCGCAGGCAAAGATGTCACAGGCGGCGGTCACCCCGCGGGCGCTGCGGATCATCCGCTGCGCCGTGTCGCTGAAGTCCAGGTGCTTCTCGTGGAAGCGAGCCGAAGCCGCGCCCCCGATGATGTTCCTCCAGAAGCGCTCCTTGCCGTCCTGGTACGTGCCGAGGTAAGTGGAGCCGTAGATCTTCACATTGCTGAGCGGGCAGGGCCTGTCCGCAACATAGGTGCGCACGTACTGGATGCCGTCATAGTGGGCGCGGCCCACGTTCACGTTGTTCTGAGCGATCTCCAGGTAGTCGTAGAGGTCGGGCCGATCAAAGATGTGCAGGTGCTCGGGATTGCGCATGTCCTTCGGATCGCGCATCTCAGTGACATGCACCTTCCTCCGGGCCTCGTCGGCCTTCCTGCGGACGTACCGGGCCCAGTACTCGCTCCACTTCGGCGTCACCATGGTCTCGTTGTCCATGCAATAGAGCACATGGTCGTAGCGCAGCGTGTGCGACAGGATTCGGTCCACGAAGCGTTGCTGGTAACGCAGCACCGCGGTCAGGTTGTGCTCCTCGGGGACGGTCCAGAAGAACGGGTTCTCCGCCTTGTGCGGCTCAGTGGCGACGACGGTCGGGATGCCCGTGCTCTCCGCGGAGTAGTTCACGTTGTTCGCCGGATTGAACGGGTTTACCGTCCAGGTGTCCCGGTAGTAGTCGAAGGTCGCCCACAACTCGCAGTCCGTGACGATGCCCCTGGCACTCGACTCGCGCAGGAACAGCTCGAACCGGTCCCAGTACTCCTCGTTCCACTGGTCCAGGTCGTAGCGCTCGCCCACGCGTGCGAACGGCCAGCGGTTGCTGCTGTGCTGCCCGGACATGAGGCACCGCGTCCAGTTCCCGCCGACCGCCACCAGCGCCTCCAGGTACTGGACCAGGTTGGGCAGGTGGAAGACGCCGACGTCGTTGGGCCCTTCCGCGCGCGGCGCCCCGCCCAGCAGCAGCACCGGCTCGCCGCCGAGCGCCCAGTAGTAACGGTTGCCGTGGTAGATGCCTATCCCTCGACCTGACTCGCCCATGTGCCTTCTCCCTCCCGCCCGGAGCCTGCGGAACTGTCCAGCGCCGGGCCGGTTTCCGTTGAGGAACATGCCGCGTCGCGGCGACTTTCAATCACCCTGAGAATTCTACGTGCATTATCGCGTGAAGTAAACCGCTATGTTGCCTGACGTCCCGATGGCAGGCCGAAGGCAGGATGTGTTTCTGCAACAGTCCATAAAGATGAAGAGGAAGCCGGCGCACAACTGTCGGCGAAGCCCAGAGGCTGCCGCTCAAGGGCCGTCGGCAATCGCCTCGTCAATGAGGGCGACCATGTTCGCCAGGGGGACGTCCGCCTGAATGATAATGCCGGGCTCCAGGACGTAGCCGCCCCCGTCGCCAATGCTCCGTTTCAGCCTTTGCACCTCGAAACGGACTTGCTCAGCCGCCCCCCTCGGCAGCAGATCCTGGGTCCTGAGCCCACCCCAGAGCGTCACGTGGCGCCCGAACTCCCGCTTTAGTTTGTGGATGTCCATCGCTTCCGGCTGGATGGGATGCAGGAAGTCGAGGCCGATGTCAATCATGTCGCCCACCACGGGGTACACGTTGCCGCAGGTATGATGAAACACCGCGCGCCCGTTGGTCTTGGCAAGCGCGTATATCTCTGCCAGACGGGGCTTCAGTAGTTTCCGCCATGCCTCCGGCGAGATCAGCAGCGACTTCTGCGTGCCATAGTCGTCGCTGACGGCTATCGCGTCGAATTGACAGTTCTTACATAGTATCTCTATCGTGCGGAGAATATAGTCGGTGAGCCCGCGAAGGAGCCCTTCAACGAAACTCGTCTTCAGGATCACGTCGCTGAGCAGGCCCTCCATGCCCCGCATGAACGTCGCGCGTTCCCAGAGGTCACCAACCCAAAGGATGACATAGTGCGTCCTGTTCCGCTCGCACCACTCCGCGAGGCCTTCATAGCGGTACGGCGCGGCCGGGTCCGGAAAAACGTAACCCGAAAGGTCTGGTCCCGCCAGGCAGGGGCCGATCGGGCTGCCCCGGTCAATTTCGTTCGTCGTCCACACGACACCGAATTCGTCCCGCACTGTCGCGCCGAACTTCGCGGGTTCAGCGTAGAGCGGCTTTACGGAGTTCAAACCAGTCATCCGAATGGGGAAGTCAAGCACTTCCTCAATCGGCGCTCCCCCATAGTGGGCCTCTGCAGTCTGACGGGCCGGGGGCGAGAACGCGAAGTTGAAGGGGACGCGGCAGGTCCCTGTGCGAGACATCGCCCTCCGCACCCATTCCTTGTTGGTGCCCATCAATCCCTCTCCCACAAATGGCTTGCTGTGGGCAGCATTTCATCCACCCGCTGAACTGTAGCCCATTCCCTGATTGACGTCAAGGCTGGAAGGTGCTTGCCCCGCACAGGCCCGGCCTTCCTCCGGCCTTCGTAGTAGGCTCGCACTCGCCGGAGGGTCCAGATGGCCGTCGCCGAAGACGAGAGTTCTTCCGCTCAGGTCGTCTGCTGCTCGCCTGCACTGTGAGCGGCCACGAAGTTGACGTGATCCCCTGACGGCCAATATGTCGCCGTCATTGTCGAATATCGAGGTCGCTCGGATGAGGACTGACGGCACTGGGCCTTCCTGTTGTCCAGGTTCACATGCCGTGGTAGAGCGTATTGTTGTAAAGCGTCGGAATGGACAGCGGCCGGCCGTTGGCATAGATGCGTAAGCCCTTCCAACCCGCAAGGATCAACTCTTCGCGGCTGTCACCCCATACATCCGCACGGTAGCATACGTGAATCCCCGGCGTAACGCCCTCGCCGCTGTCGTAGGTGCTGCAAATGGACGATGGGACCTCCAATTCATCTACGATATCGCCGTGGCCATCATAGATGGCCACCGGCTGCCCCGCGCCCCGCCCATAGACCAAGATCTCCTTCCGATCGGCGAGGCCGGTCCAGCGGATATCCAGACAGGCCGCGACCCAGCCGCCCTGGGGCTGCCGCCGCCTCCAGATCTCCCGACCGGTTTCGAGGTCAAAGAGATAGAGGTGGGCGGGGTTGCCTTGAGCGGTCCGTGGATAGCCCCGGTCCATGACAGCCGCCTGAAGCACCGAATCGGACCGGTACCTCCCGACGACCACGTGCTGTGCCTCCCGAAGCGGGTGGTGCCAGAGTTCCGTGCCGTCAACGGCCAGGCAGTGCACGCCATGGTTCCCGAACAGCAGCCGCCATGTGCCGTCCGGCAGGCGCGCGACGTACGCGGCGTCTTGATGCGAATCGCCCCACTCCTTCTGAAACAGCGGCCGGCCGTCATGATCAATCAGCGCGTAGCCGACAAATACCTCGTCGCAGCCGTCGCCGTCAATATCGGCTACCGCTGGATAGTGGCCAGGCGAGCCGTTCCAGCGCCACAGTAATTCTCCGGTCCGAGACACACCCCACATCGTCCAGTAGCGGTCTTTGACCACGAAATCCTCTCGACTGCCGTGACCGGTGAGATCCGCGAACAGAAATGAGTCGTCAGCAGGTGCCGGAATGGGGAGTGAAGTCTTCTCCCGGCCCGTGTTGCCATCCAGTACCACCATGGTGGCATTTCCCTCGTATCGCTTCGCCCGCTCGCGGATCATGTCCTCTCCCAGCCGGTATTGATCCGGCTCGGCATATTCTGCCTGGCGAACGAAGAGCACTTCGCTGACGCCGTCATTGTCCCAGTCATGAATCTGAACCGGGAGATCGCTGTAGACTCGGCCGTTTGCCGAAGACGGCTGCCCGGACTGCCAGAGCACCTCCCCCAGAATCGTTGTCGCCGTCAAGCACGTGATTTCCCTGGAACCATATACGCTTTGGACGAAGAGAAGGTCGGGGGCTCCGTCACCGTTCAGGTCCCCGACCCGGACCGTTTCGGCTCCGAAATCCCGCGTCTCAAACGAACTGACTAAGTGGACCGACATCTCCCTGTGTCCTCGGGTGCGGCTGGTATACCCGTTAAATAGAGAGCATTGCATAGGCCGATCCGTTTAACACCCCAAGACTGCCTCGGGGCGCCGTGCGGGACGCCGCTAATCTGGAGCGATCCACGCCTATGTCTGCATTGCCGATCTCTTGCGAACAGCGCACGCTTTTGTCGTGGCGTCTCATCCGGAGTCTATCATGTGGCCGTCATCCACACGACTGTCAGCCATCAAGTATTGGATGCTCCGGCATTCCCGAGTTCGTTCGTATCCAGGCTTCGCCACGCTGGCCTGGAAGATGCAGTTCGAACCTCCTGTAAGGCAATTGTGGGCCAGGCTTGAGAGGGGCACGCGGGAACGGGTTTCGATGTCGCGCTGATTGGCGGAAATGCACATTCGCCCCACGGCCCGATTGAGCACCTGGCTGGCACACCCTCCTCCCGCAAGCTGCAATCGTCGCGGCATAGCGGGAAATCACAATTTCGCTGCGGTTCTGTCAGGAACAAAGACTCCCGACTTTTGGAGGACCTCGGCTTGGCCCTCTGAATCATGAGTTCTGCCCGCTGCCGATGTTCCTCGCTCACTGCGCCCGCTCCCGCTGCGAGCATGGCAATCAGGCTTTCAGAGCCGATTGCCATCACTATTGATCTTTCGAGAAGAAAAGGAATGATCTGGACGCGCCAAATCCGCTTGTTGACGGGCTTTTCCCGTGCCGACCGCTTCCCTCCTCAAAGTGAAAGACCAATTAGAGTGGGGGGAGCAGGTGTCGCCGAAGCTGCCTTGCGGCTGGCCGCCGATTACTTCTGCGATTCCCAACCGCGGAAATGCCGGGGCACCGTGTCCCCAAAGCTGCCGCGCATAGCATCCTCGAAAAGCTCTCGGGCGGGGATTCGGTAGGCATGGCCGCCGGTCATAGGGACATCACCATTGCTCACGTCGGGTCCGATAGCCGGCCACGGCATCGTACCCCACCAGTCCGGCTTGGACGGCAGATAGAATGACGCGGGCAGTTTCTGCGTGGGCGGAACAAAGTTCCCGTAACGACTTAATCCCTGGGGGACTTCGCTCGGGTCGAATTTCGCCTCGTTGGTGACCACGTCCCAATTGCCCCAGCGCATGAGGGTGGCCAGCGTAAGCGTTGGGTCATTGAACGGCCACGTGACACCGTCCCCGCTGGAGCAATTGCCGCCCAGCCCTATGGCATAGATGGAGCGGACACAATCGCGGTTGGAATTGGAAGCACTTGCTGGTCCGGTCGCTACAGTCTGGTATTTCGTATGGTATCCCGCGGTGCCCAGGGCGTTCCCGATGAGATTCTCATAGCGGTTCAGTGCATAGACGAGGATGGGCACGGTTTGAGAAATCTGGGGCGGGTCATAACCCGTAAAGCGGTTGCGGAAGGCCGTGATGAAATGCACCTGGCCGAAGTAGTTTTCCATTTCCAGCCCGTGGCCGTCATTGCCTTCGTGCAGTTCGTAGCTGGAACCCGGAGCATGGTAGTAGTTGCTGCCCTGTGCCCAGGTGCCGTCATGGCCCCACAGATTATTGGTCGCATAGTTGTATGCCCAAACATTCCCCTGGCCCTTTTCATTCATCATCGGGTTCGGAATGTGCTGGAAGATGTTGTTCTCGACCAGGTTGTCGCTGCACCAGTAGCCGTCCACCCCGTAAGCGTCGTCCCCCAGGCGACCGAAGAAATAGCTGTCGCGCACGGTGTTGTGCGCGGACAGAAAGAAGAGGACGTGCTTCTCCGCGGAATGCCCGACCGGTTCGGGCCGGGCCCTCACCAACCGCACGTTCTTGACCCAGGAGTTGGCCGCCCACACGAAAGAGATGCCATAGACGCTTCTGGAATTGGAGGCGTCAATGGACATGGATTCAATTCCCACGCCGGTGACAGGAAGGGTGTTGTTGACCGGCCTCGTTTGATTGCCGGGCCACCACGCCTGGGGCTTCTTCTCGCTTCTCCAGTTGGGCATATAGAGCCCGGGGTTGATGCCGACTGTCCATGGCCCGGACCCCGTGACGCTCGTGACCGTCACAATTTGCTGCTGGAGCCGGCTCTGGCCGCGTGGGCCTGCCTGGGTGCAAGTTGGGGAGGTGCTGCAAACGTAGACCTCGCCCGTGTCCGCAGTGTCGTCGCTCAATTGGTCCAGCACGATCATCGTACCGACGGTCGGCGGAATGCGGTTTCCGGTCAGATTGCTCAGGGTAATTGACGTCGTCCCCCTGGCATAGCCGGCCGTCCAATCGGCGAAATTGGCCGGTCCGCCGCGGTCAATCGGATATCCGTTTATCACGCCGATAGCCGCGCTTTTCCCCCCGCAGGCGTCATATCCGGTAAAGACGAGAAAGGTCTGGTCCGGACCGGCGCCCCGAAGCGTCACGTTGCTGTGGTTGGCAAAAGTGATTCCGGCCGACAGATTGTAAGTTCCGGCACTCAAGTAAACGACCTGACCGCTCGGGCATTTGGCGAGGGCAGCGCTGATGGCATCGGCGCTCACTCCGGGACTGAGCGTGGTGTAAATGGTGGTCCGCTCCGGAATACCTCCTTGAACGCCGGCGTGGCTCCAATCTATGGCACGGCTGGGATCAAGAATCCCAACCCAGTTTTGGGCACAGCAACTGACGGGAACTCCCAAAAGATCACAAGTGACAAGGGCAATCAGGGACAGAAGCCCTGGTCCGCCTGTGAGCCGTGCGAACGGCCGAAAGATCATCTGGAAAGTCTCCCGCAGGGCAGAGGTGCTCAGAGAACTGAAAGGCCGTTGCGGCGGGCAAACGTGGCAGCCATCCCAGGGACGGGCTTGCCCCAACGCCTCAACCCCACCGAGGGCGTCTATGGCAACCCCAGACAGCTCTGTGTGGCCGTCCCCGGGAACCGCTACGCGAACTCAACGCGACAGCCCTGGTCGGCGGACTCGTAGCACGCCAGGATCAGGCGGAGCACGTCGCGGCCTTCCTCGACCGTGCCGATCGGGGGCCGCCGGCCCTGCAAGAACTCGGCCAACGGCCCGGCCAAACCGGCGATGCGCTCGCCCTGAGATTTCACGTCCTGGAGGCTGCTCACCGTCCAGCGGCCCTCGTCCTCAAGGTACCACTTGAGCTGGATGCCGCCGGGCGGACGCGGCACGCCGCTGCTTGGCGCGTCTCCGTAGTTGCCGATGATGACGCCCTTCTCGCAGACGATCTCCGTCGTGTTTTCGCCGGCCGGCGCAACAAAGGTGCACGAAACCTCGCCGAAAGCACCGTCCGCAAAGCGGAAGACGGCTATCGCGTTGTCGTTCGCCACAGCCGGATCGTGCAGCGTGCCCAGCTCGGCCGTCACGCTCACGGGCATGCCAAGCAGCCAGTACAGGAAGTCAACGGCGTGGCTGGCGTCGTCGGCGAAGATGTCGCGGTTCAGCTCCGTCTGCACGTGCCAGCTTGCGGCGAAATTCGGCCAGCGGTGTGTGGACAGGCAGTGTCGGCGCCGCGCGATGTAGACGCGGCCGAAGCGCCCGCTCGCCAGCAACTCCCTGGTTTGCAGGTTGTGCGGGTCCACGCGCATCTGCCAGGCCATCGTGGATGGGACTTTGGAGCGCCGCAGGGCCTCAACAATCCGGTCAGCCTCCGCCATCGTCAACGCGATGGGCTTTTGGAGCACCACCGCTTTCCCCGCCCCTGCCGCCGCCACCACCGTGTCCGTGTGCATGGACGTCTCGGCGCCGATCACGACCGCGTCCACATCCGGGCGTCCGAGCAGAGCCTCGATAGTAGGGGCTCGCTCGATGCCGATCCCTTTGCACTGCGCAATTGCGCGCGCCTCGTCGTGGTCCCAGCCCGCCACCACGCGCACGCCCAGGTCGTGCTGGCGCCACCGTGTGCAGTAGGTGCTCACGTGCCCATGGGCGAAGCCGAGGATGCCAACCCGCACGGCCTGCATTTCGTCGCTCCTTACTGCCGACCCAATCCTCTCAGGCTGGCGTTCATCCAGCCGCAGCCCTCGGCCGTAGAAGGAGGTTACAACCTGTCAACCCCACGACCGCGACGCGACAGAGGCCCTGAAAGCCGGCCAAAGGAGCCTTGCGCGCTGGTCTGGCGGCTTCTCCTGCAAGAGTGTCACCGGATCCCGCATGCACCGTCGGCGAGCACCGAGAGGAGATTGCAGCGAAGCAGTCCGATGTCCGCACCTCCTGGTTGCCGGGATGCTCCTTTTTGGCCCGGAAGGTGTATCATACCGATTCTCATGGAACCGCGCACTGCCCCTTATACCTTGTCGCACCGGCCGGCGGGAGGCCCAAGAAACAGACCCTCGCACGGCGCCGAAGCGGTGCTGCGTTGGCTATAGCAGAGGAATACTGACGTGAAGGAGACGAACGTGCGCTCCCCATGGAATGCCTTTGCAGTCGTCGCTGTGCTGGTGACATGGTGGGGATATGAGGGCGGAGACCTGGTTGCGTGGAGCAAGGCCGGGAACGCCATGAAAACATGGGCGTGGGCCTTTACGATGACCTCACCAGTTGTACGAGTGCTGAGAGTCGCGCCGCAAGGCGGGGACTATCAGCGCATCCAGGCGGCTGTGGATGCCGCATCACCGGGCGACGAGATCGTCGTGGAGGATGGGACCTACAATGAGGCGATTACAATTGCCAAAGCGAACCTGATGCTGCGGTCTAAGAACAGGAATGGAGCGAAGATCGTGAGTCCGCAGGGCAGAGACGCTTTGCGGCTCGAAGAAGGCGCCAATTACATCACCATTGACGGATTGGACATCACGGCGAGCGAGAACGGCATCCATGCCAACAAGACCGGGATCGACCACATCTTCAACCACCATACTGTAGTCAGGAATTGCCACATTCACGACTGCGGCGCGGGGGGCATTCAGCTCAACCATGGAGACTATCGGATCGTGGAAAACAACGTCATTCACCACTGCGCGGCAGCCAGCCGCTGGTTCCACAGCGGCATCTCCTTGTGGCAGCCCGTCGCTCTGGACCGGGAACCGGGTTTCCATATCGTCGTCCGCGGGAACGTCCTCTACAGCAACAGCAATCCGCCCGGCGGGCCTGACGGCAGCGGCCTGATCATTGACGATTTCCAGCATACGCAGTACGGCAGCAAGCACGGTGAATATCCGAACAGCACCCTGGTCGAGAACAATGTCTCCTACAACAACGGTGGGCGGGGAATTCACGTGTATAAGAGCGCGCATGTGGTCGTGCGCAACAACACGGTGTACCACAACAACTGGGATCTCAACAACAATGCCACGTGGCGCGGCGAACTCAGCAACGTGGATAGCAGCGACGTGAAGTGGCACAACAACATCGCCGTGACAAATTCCGCAATAAATGCCAATAACACCGCCATGCTGGATGCCAATGTCGGCGCCTATCACAACAAAGATGTCGAATGGGTCGGCAACCTCTTCTTTGACAGCGCCATGCCGACCGCACAGTCGCTCAAAATAGCCAGCGGCGCCGACAAGGCGGCGATCCTTGCCAACAACATGCTGGGGTTTGATCCGCAGTTCGTAGCGCCGGGCGAAGGGCCGGATGCTGACTTCCGCCTGAAGGCGGGGAGCCCGGCTATCGGCGCAGCCCGCGCGGTGAACGCCCCGGAGAGCGATCTGCTGGGGATGCGGCGGGACGGTCGGCCGGACATCGGGGCGTCTGAGTATGGTGCGACCATTCACGCGCCGCAGCCGACCGGAGAGGGGCAAGAGCCGGCAGGGGACAGACCTGCTCCGACGCGGGCCGAACCGTAGGGAACTCGGCGGCCCGAACGCCCGACAGGCGAACCCGATCTAAGAAGTCGCCGACAGGCCACGCCACCCTCGATGCCGGCGGCGGGCAGCGCACGCGAAGCCGTCCGAACGCGCCGTCCCGCCGGCCGTCCTCCGCGCCTTTGCACCTCTTCGCCGGCAGGCGTACAATGCCGGATTCACTGGCGCCTCACCGGGGAATCGGTGCGGCGTCTTGCCATGAGGGGGATGACCAATGAGGAGAGCAGCGATGGCTCTGATGGCATTGGCGTTACTTTTGGCTTGTTCGGCGGCGACGGCGGCTGAGCAAGCCGTGCAACTGTCGGTCCACACGGACCGCCCTGAGGCCGTCTACACCAAGGGCGACACCGTCACGTTCATCATCGAGATGACGGCCGGCGACCAGCCCGTCGCGCAGGCTGCGCTCGACGTAGAGCTGTCCCCGGACGGCTTCGCGCATAGCGAGAAGCGCCAGGTGGCCCTCGAAAGAGGGCGCGCCGAGGTGAATGCGAGCCGGCCGGATCCCTCCATGCTGTGGATCCGCGCCACGTACACGCCGGACGGCGGCAAAGCCGTCCAGGCGCTTGCCGGCGCTGCCTTCAGCTATGAAGAGATTTTGCCGTCCATGCCGCCTCCGGACGACTTCGACGAATTCTGGGCTGCCCAGAAGGCGCTTGTGGACGCCGTCCCCATGAACCCGGTGCTCACGCCGATCCCCTGTCCGGTCGACGGCTATGAGATATTCGCCATCAAGCTCGACGGACTTGACGGCACGATGATCACCGGCTACCTGGCTAAGCCGGCAGGCCCAGGCCCATTCCCCGGCCTGGTGAGGTTCCAATGGTCGGGCGTCTACTCGCTGGATCCCAACTGGGCGCTCAACTACGCGCGCTTGGGCTACCTGGCCTTCAACATGAACCCGCACGACATCGAGAACGGCAAGCCGAAAGAATATTACGACGAACTCTCGGCGGGGCGTCTGGCGGCCTACTCGTTCCAGGGGCGTGAGAGCCGGGAGAAGCTCTACTTCCGCCAGATGTACCTGCGGTGCTATCGCGCGGCGGAGTTCGTGGCATCGCGGCCCGAATGGAACAAGCGGACGCTCGTCTCCGACGGCCATAGCATGGGCGGCGGCCAGGCGCTGGCCGCAGCGGCCCTCAGCCCCCACGTGACCGCCCTCGCCATAGACTCCCCCGGCATGTGCGACTACACCGCGGCACTGGTTGGTCGCAAGCCCGGCTGGCCGGGCCTCGTAGACATCAAAAACGGCGTGCCCGATCCCATCACCATGACGGCCGCGCGCTACGTGGACGGCGTGAACTTCGCCAGCCGGATCGCCGTGCCGACCGTCGTCGGAACGGCCTTCAAGGACATGGCGGCCGCGTCTTCAGGCGCCTTCGCCGTCTATAACGCTCTGAAGGGCCCGAAGCAGATCGCCATCGATCCTTTGAGCGAGCACAGTGGCCCGAAACCCAACTGGACGCGCCTGTCGCAGGAATTCCTGCACGAGCAGGCGCGCCGATGACAGCCGACACTTGCGGTCAGCGATGGCAGCGGAGAACCCGCAAGGCGCCGGCATCGGCGAACTAGAGTTTTTTCGTTGAGAACAAGTAGCCACTGAAACAGGCCAGCCTGTTACGGCATCCTCACGTCTCTCACCACGTGACGGCGACGTCCTGAACCTGGCTTTTACCGGCCATATCGCCGCTGGGCAAAGCAAAGGTCGCGATAGATTCCCTTTGCGGAGTGGCAATGGTCAGTCGCACGTCAAAGACCTCTCCACCGGGGCTCGACACGGCCACGCGCGTGGAAATGCCCTGTTTCCTCAGCAGCACCAGGCAGGGGTGATCGACTTTCACGGTCACACCGCCAGCCAGAGTGATGCTGCCCGGCCGATAGAACACAATTTCCGCCATGCCCAGCGAGTCGTTCATGACAGCCTGCTGCTCCGTGGTATTCGCGATCACCCGCACCGGCGGGCGCGCCTTCCAATCCGCAAGCTGTTGGGCGTTTACGGCCGGCACAACGGCGTAGGCATACCGGGCGTCGCGCGGATGGGCCCCATGGTCGATCCAGAACGAGAACACCGATTGTGTTAACGGCACATCGGAATCCGATGATCGTCCGAACCTCCGCGGGCTGGTTCGCGCTGCTACTTCGACGGTGGCGACCGCCGGCTCCAGCAGCGTGTAGCCGACTTCGTCGTGCAAGACCCACGAGTTCGACGACACCGGCGTGTCGCCTTGCTCAAAGGTACGCCCATCGATCATCACCGGCCCGCGCAACGCTGTCTGATTGAGAGTGGTTCCGACGGGCTCATCCCGAATCGAGCTGATGCCGGCCCCCAGGGCCACCATCTCGCGGTCGAAGAGAAACCAGGCTTTGCGGCCCCGCGTCATGATCTTGAAGCGGGGAACTTCGCCGGAGGGCTCGCTTTGGACGAACACCATCGACGCCGCGCCGTAGGTGCCGTCGGAGACGCCGCCGACGAAGCCCTCCGGCTGGCTGACGTTCCTGACGGGCTTGATCACCACGTGCGGCGAGGTCACGCCCGGTAATCGCCCCCAATCCAAGACGGGGAGAATCGCGTTGTATTCGTCGCCGCGCCGGGCGATCCAAGTGGCGCCAAACGGCAGCCACGCGCCGTTGACGTTCGCGCCGCTGAAGCTCTCGGTGCCGATCGTCCGGTACGAAACCATTTTGACGGAAAGGTAATAGGCTTCGCGCTGATGCGTCATGAAATCGGAGTTCCAGAAGTAGCGGTTGCCGAGGAAGCTGTACGGCGATCCGGTTCCTTCGATGTGCTTCTTAAGCGCCGTGAGTTCCGCCGCGCGCTCCGGTAGCAGGGCGGCGACCTGATCGCACATCGCGATGAATTCTGTCGCACTTTGTCCCGCGCCCTGCTGCAACAGCGTACGGCCGAAAACGCTATAGTCGAGCATCTTGCCCCGGATCATGTGCCCGCTGCCCTCCAACAGATGATCGGCAAGGAACATGAGCTTGTCGCGGGCGAATGCGTAGCGAGTGCCTCGCAGAACGGTGGCGTAGTTGCACATGTCGGACACCAGCGTCAGTCCGTAGCCCCCGTTGTAGAGTTGCGGGCCGTGCTGGTGAAAACTGAAGTCGCGCTGAATGCCTTCGTCGGTCCTCACGCGGAGGATGCCTTGCATGATCTCGCTGGCCGTCGCGACGTCGTCGGCCGAACGCAAGAGAGCGCCGCGAATCAGTTGTTGTTGCGGGTAAGAAAGCGCGGCGCGGGAATACAGGGGGTCTTTTTCCGCAGGGGCAGTGAAGTAAGCCAGGCATTGATGCACCAGCTCGGCCGGCAGGACGTCCTCCAACGGCACCAGAATGCGGGAAAGCATCTGCGGAATCCCGACGGTGTTCTGCCACCACTGGTCCTGGCCGGGACGAGCTTTATCGACCCAATACTGGAGCGCCCGCACGGCCCCATCGCGTATTTTTTGCGAGTGATAGTCTGGGTTGGACGGGTTGGCATAGGCGGCGGCCATCTGGCCCAGTCGGCCAAGGTGTGTATTCGAGTCGAATCGCTCATACATGATATCAGTCCAATGCCCGTCGGCCTCCAGAGTAGCAACCCAATCGCTGCCACGCGGCGAATTGGGCCCGTGGACGTTGCGCGGATAGGTCGACTCGGGATTGGCGAAGTCGGCCTTTAATCGCGCGAGAATCAAGGCTAGATCCTCGGCCTCGCTGCCCGTTGGCTTGCCAATAGCGCCGGTCGATGGCGGCTCCGCTCTTGGTCCCTCGACTGCCCAAGCTGTCGCGGCAGCCAGAATAGACGACACGACCGTAACAATGTTGAAGGCCCCACGCTGCATCCCAGGATCTGCGAACATTGTGCGTCTCCTTTTTCACAAAGCCTCGTTCAGAGGTGCAGATACTTTGCGCGTCAGGCGCACCGACAAATATACTCGAATCGTCAGGCCATAGCCATCCTCCCGTCCGCCTTCAAAGCCGCTTGCGATGTGATGGGGCCCGCACAGGGAGCGGAGTTGCGGGCAGCCCGGCAGAGGCGTTCCCCGCGGCCAGATGAGTTTGGCGTAGGTTTGCAGGCAGGGGGAGTCCGGAAATCGGGATTTTTCGACCACCGCGGACTTGGCGGGGGGATATATTGCGTTGCAAGATCCCTGCC